>Ga0265293_10003666_pt1 | contig 28233 bp, 29 predicted proteins | sample Munlanlewell138R_FD_192505 | JGI IMG/M metagenome (GOLD analysis project Ga0265293, IMG submission 192505) | Leachate microbial communities from a municipal landfill in Southern Ontario, Canada - Leachate well 138R | ecosystem: Engineered > Solid waste > Landfill > Unclassified | place: Canada...
AAGCAAAATGTTAATTAAAAAGCGAGTAGGAGATAATTCCTATTCGCTTTTCTTGTTACATAATTACTTTTGTTATATATTTACTAGTCATTAGTTGAAGTAATCCAGGATAGTTAACATTAAATTCTATTATATCTCCAAGAGCATAATTTGTGTTTGTTAGATCGCAAATTAAGTGATCGCTACTTCCACCAATTATTTCTACATTTTGATCAATTGGGGTTAAGTTATCTAGGTTTACATCTTGTTTACCTATAGCAATTATTCCTCTTTTCATAATACCTTTATCGATTATATTTGGTTTTTCTCCAAATGAATCCATTCCGAGCTCACCAATTGGGTAGCTTGGTTTTTCTTTTAATTCAATTATTTGTGCTTGCAATGTGAAGGCATCAGCATAAAGATTATCTACTATTTTACCATATGCAGTTTCTCTACCTAACATAATAACTTCTCCTAAACGAAGATTGTTTATTTCCTTAGGTAGGTTGTTTTTTAAAAGCAGTGGAATTGTACTAGAGTTGCCGCCAGATATTATCTCTAATTTTATTTTAAAATTAGATTCTATGTTATTTTTTATTGTAATTAATTCATTTAAAATTTTACGTGTTGGGATAACTCCACCATAACATGTTAAATTAGTACCAATACCTATTAATTTAATTCCTGCTAGTTTTAAAATAATAGCAACTGTTTCTAGATAATCTTCTTTAAAAAATAAACCTTCTCTTAAATCCCCTAAGTCAAACATAAGAATAACTTGATGAAATTTATTTTGGATTATTGCTTGATTATTAAGCTCCACAATTGTTTGCAGTTCAGAGTTTAGGGAAACATCTGCATATTTTACTACATCTTTTATTTCTGATAAACTGGGAATTCTTAAAAGAACTTTTGGAAGTGGTATATCTTTAAAGGTTTTTAGATTATATACTCTTGAATCAGCAATATGAGTAAAGCCAGTATCAGCAAATTTTTCTACTATTTTTTTATTTCCAGATAGTACTTTTGTAACCAAAAATCTAGAGTTTATGTTATTTTTTACAAGCAGATTATTTATCGTTATTGAATTGTGCTTTAGTTTATTTATATTAACTATTAATTTCGGATACATATTAATCTCCTATATTTAAACTTTGCTTTAATAAAATGAATGCTGCATCTGGATATTTTTTTGCTAGAACTCCAAGCGAGGCCATAATGTAATAATTATCTATTAGAATTTTTGCTGTTGGTTTCGGCTTCATACTTAAATCATCAACGTTTTCTAACATTTCCTTAATTATTTTTATTCTATTAGGAAGTTTTGTTAGAGGACCTCCTGTTCCTATAATATAATTAACATCAGTTAAATCTTTACCTTCCGCAATCTTCTTTTTACCACTGGTTCCATAGATAGTTGTATACCTTCCTGCGTGTCGGTCTATTGCTTCATTTAGAGCTTCTAAACTCAATCTTTCCACAAGAGCTATTTGTTTATCACCTGGAATTGGTTTATAGTTTGCAATTATTGTTTCAAGATCATTAACTTCAATATTTAAGTCCTTTGCTAATTTATCTAAGGATATCATATTAATTATATTATCCTTATTAACAAAAACCCCTAGATCACCTTCTACAGTTCTTTTCATAAATGGTTCTGGATTAATCATCACTCTTGATGCTTCTATGGAATCGCTACACACTGAATGAATATCAGTTGTTGCTCCACCGATATCTATTGTTAAAACATTTCCTAAATATTTTTCAATAAGAATTGTTGCTTCCATAACAGCACCAGGTGTAGGAATAATTGTTCCATTCACAATTTCTCTTACCCTATCCATACCCGCTGCCTTTGTAATATGTAACTCAAAAACATTTTGAATTACCTTTCTTGCTTCATTGACATCCAACACATCAATTTTCGGATATACATTTGCAGTAATACTTAAGAAATCTAATTGATTATTATTTTTAAATATATCAATTATCTCTTCTCTAATTGCAATATTACCTGCATAGATTACTGGAATATTTAGTTTTAGGCTTGCGATTTGGTTTGCATTGTATAAAGCAGTTTCTGTTTCACCATAATCTACACCACCAGCTATCATAATTATATTAGGATTTAATTTTTTTATTTTCTCTAAATCATATTTAGATAGCTTACCACTAGTTACCATTTTAATATTAGCACCAGCACCTAGAGCTGCTTCCTTAGCTGCTTTAACGGTCATATCATACACTAGACCATGGACAGTCATTTTTAGACCACCAGCACTAGAAGAAGATGCTAATATTTCTTTTGCTTCAATTGATTCTACTTTTAAGTTTTTCTTTAGATCATTAATAGCATCAGTTAATCCTATGGTAACATCACTTGTTGTTGTTTTAGAAGTTCCTTGGCCTATAAAAATTGGATTTATAGAATTTATTTTATCAAATGCATTAACTACAGTTGTTGTGCTACCAATTTCAGCTACTAAACAATCAATTTTCATTATTCATCATTTCTTTCTTTTTGTTAACTAAGAATGTTGCAACATGACTTCCTTTAGTACCTCTACCAAATCCAGCATCAACACCTTGGCTAACAGCAATCTCAGGAGTAACTTGCGTTCCCCCAGCAATGATAATTAGTTTATCGCGAACTCCTTTTTCTACTGCATATTCATGAATTTTTTTCATGTTTTTATAATGAATTTCATCATGAGATATGATTGTAGACATAAGAATTGCATCTGCATTAATTTCAATTGCAGCATCAACTAGCTTAGCAACGCTAACAGAAGTGCCTAGATATTCACACATAATTCCGTATTTTTCAATACCACCATGTTTAATATCAATAATTTCTCTTAGACCTACAGAATGTTCATCTTCACCAACTGTGGCTGCAACTATCTTAAATGGATTTTTCTTTACAAAATCTCTAATTTCTTCATCGGATATTGAATGTAATTCTTCTGGAATAACTAAATTATTTAAATCTATATCAAAACTTACTTTTCCTTTAATTTGAATTCTACTTGCTTCTAATGGGTGAAGTATTTCTTTATGGATTACTTCCACATCTTCTAAATTCATCTTTTTACCTATCTCTATTGCTGCAATTTCAGCTTTTCTTATAGATGTAGGTAGAGTTATATCAACCACAACAAAGCCATCAGCTAACCATTCAACTTCCGGTTTTATTTTTGAAGAGTTACGATATTCATCTTTTTCCCTTAAACGAGTATCTACATTATCATTTGGGTCTAGTTCATCAATATATTGGATTTTACTTCTGTCTTCAAAAGTAGAACCATTGATTAATGAAGCAGGATTCCTTACTGCAGCTTTATCGTATTGTTCAACATTGTTATATCCAAAATGTGCAGTTACTGGAGCAAAATAATCTTTATCTCTTTCATAGATTGAATTAGCACCAATTCCACCATTTATTTTTCTGATAATTCCATCACTATTTCTTTCTGGATAAAGACCTGAATCTATGAAGAACCCTTTTTCAACTGCTTCAAAATAGCCACCAACTTCTAAAAGTTCTTCAAAGAAAAGAATTGAGCGTTCTTTAAGTTCTCTAACCATTTCTTTCATATAGCCATCATTTCTTATACTTACTAAGTCTTTTAGACCATCCATTGCATTAAGCGCTTGTTTTGCTGTATCACATGCTTCAATATTATACATATGCCATGGGACATTTCTTCCTTCATCTGGTGTGATAGTTGATTGAATATCAGCAGATGTAAGTCTAGAAATCATTAGATTCATTACATGTGTTACAGTTGCTTCTCTTGTAGAAGACTCCATATATTTAGTATTCATTTGTGCTCTTATTTTATATTCACTGAAGAAATCTCTTAGAGCTACTGCATACGGAAGATTAATTTTTAAATCAGGAGCAGGGGAAGCAATTGGTGGAACACTGGATAGTGCAATTAAATTTTTATCCATTCCTGCTTTTACAGAGAAGATGGAATTTATTGCATGTTGGACCATAAGTTCTGGCATTACTTTTTCTGCTTGCATAGCTGTAGCATTTGCATTATGTGCTCCATCAATTTGGAGCATTTTTGCATATGCCATTATTTTTTTAGATTCAGCTGCATCTACAAATGAACGAACCATATTGATATTACGATATAGGACATTGTACTGTGGATCTTGATGTGCTCCATTTACGCCTTCTTCCACAAACATAACTGCAATTTCAGGTCCAGCAACGCCAGACACATAGGAATGATAATTTATTGGTCTCCCTACTTCATCTTCAAACATATCAAGTGCTTTTCTTTGAGCCCTTACTTGTTTTCTAGTAATTGGTACACCACCAACGCCAGCAGGGGTTCCTTCAATTAAACCATCAAAATGGGATTGACCAGCTGTTCTAATTACCATAATATGGTCTGCGCCATGCCATGCAGCCATTCTCATCCTTCTAATATCATCTTCAAATCTTCCACTTGCAATTTCTGTTGTAATAACTTCTTGTGGTTGCGGATCAATATTATTAAAATATTTTGCTGCAGGAAGCGGAACAGAGTTTTTCAAATTTTTAGAAGTTTCTTGATAAGTAAAATTATTCAGTTTTTGATTTGGGATATGCTCTCTCCAAGTCCAACCATTCCTTCTTGGTTTATATTTATCTAAATCTTTAAGGATATTTCTAATAACTAATTTATTATCAATCATTTCCTCACCTCAAAACTTTTTATAACTTCATCCCAACCTTTATCTTCCATTAACAATAGACCAGCTTCTCTAATTGTTAGATTTGCTAATTTTGAATATCTATAAACTACATGACCTGCACCTTTTCCTATAAGGTTATTATCAAGTGTTTTATCTACAATTACTTTAGCTTCCATAGAAGAAAATCCCATTCTAAGTAGGACACTTCTTTCAATTGAAGGAGAAGTATATTTTTTTGCCATATCTATTAATGGATTAACAGTTTTTTCTGCTAATTCCCAAAAATAGTTTTTTAGCTCTTCATCACTTAATGATTTTAAATGTTGTCTTCTTTTTTCAAAATCATCTTTTCTTATCATGTTAAAACCTCCGAGCTTACATTAATTTGTTTTAAGTAATTTAATACAAATTCTTTTTCTTTATTTACTTCTTTAGCTAAGAATTCAATGTCATTCTTAGTTAAATGTTTATGATTTTTGATTAAATTATTAATAAGTGATTTTCTCATTTTATCTAAATCTTGTTCTACAGCTTTAATCAACCTTATATCTTCAGGCAAAATAATGTTTTTGCCAGGAATTTCATCTTTTGGATTACCAAACTTAACTTCGATATTATTTTGTTTTGCGAAATCAAGTTGAGCTTGATGGTGTTTACCAGCACCAGTATATTCTGTTTCTTGTACAATAATAATTTTATCTTCTTCTAAATCTTTTGCTAAACTAAATGCAGCAGCAAGTGAAGTGTTTCCAGCAGGACCTCTTTCAATTCCTTCTAAGGCAGTAAGTGCTTCGGTTATAAAGAAAACTTCCCCTTGATTTATTGTCACAAAACGATCAATATATCTGAGTGGTCTAGCAGCAGATCTTGGAACATCGCTTCTATCTGGATAAGTCATAAAAGGATATGAGAAACCTGTATGACCTGTTGTAAATGACTTTCGATTAAAATCTGTATCACTTGCCATGTGTAGCCCCCTTAAGTTCACACTAGCACCAACAATTTCTACTGGCTGACTTGTTACTTGTTTTATACCTCTAGCAGTTCCTGTTAGGTTACCACCACCAGCATTAGTAATCACTACCATATCTGGGTATTTATTAGTTAGTTTAAAACAATCTTCCATTAGTTCAATACCTAAAGTCTCAACACCTTTAATCCCGTAAGAGGTATAAAGAGAAGCATTGAAGTAATTTGTTTCTTCTAAAAGTTTTAGTGAAACATTAAATAGTTCAGGACCAACTGTTAATTGTACAACCTCAGCCCCAAGCGCTTCACATGCTCTTGCTTTTTCAATAATTTCTGGTTGACCGATTTGTCTTGAATCGAAACATTCTTGTACAACAATACACTTTAAACCAAGTTTTGCTGCTTGAGAAGCTACTGCAGCACCATAGTTTCCACTGGTTGCTGCTATTACACCTTTATAACCTAAGCGCTTTGCGTGATAACAAGATATACTTGCCCTTCTAGCTTTAAAACTTCCACTATCATTTAAGGCTTCATCTTTAATGAATATTCTTGCTCCAAAACCTGGTTTTGATATTTTTCTAACCAAATTAGTTAAATTTTTTAATTCCTTTAATGGGGTATTTCCTACACCATTTTCAAATTGGATTTTTTTAATCTCATCAATTGAATATTCTACATCATTCATTAAGGCCTCATAGTCAAAACCAATATTGTCCTTTTCATATTTACTAAAATCAATGCCGACAGCTTTTTTCATAATTTCATTTTTTCTTTGTAAGATATTATGCATTAAGATCACCATATAGTTCCTTTAAAACCATTTCATCTATCTTATTCAATTCTTCACAGAAATTTCCAAAATTATGTTTGAAGGAAGGGTTAGCTTCTTTTAATATGCCTTCTTCAATTCTACCTGTCTTAGTCTTTATTTTTACAATCTCACCAATTTTACTATCATTAAGAAGGAATCCTTTTACCCACATAATTAGAGGAGTTTTTTTAGTATCTTCTGGAATAGTTGGAAGTCTTTCCTCAGGAGTTAAAATAACTTTTTCAATTTGAACCCATGTACTTTTTTTAATCATAACCCCTCCTACTCAATCATATCTCTTACATCACCCATTATTGCTCTTGGAACAGGGAGGTCTAACATAGTTTTAAGACCGCTTTTTGCATTTATAACATGAGGAATCATATTAACACAAATCGCTATTGTTCCAATACCACCATCAATTTCTGGTGTGATTGAAAGGTTAACTTCTGGTGTACCTTTAATAGTTATATAATCTCCAGTATTAACTCCAGCCAATTCTGGTTCTATTTGTTGGGGATGATTCATGATAATATTAATATTTTTATTTGTTTTAGCTTTTGCGCTCATGCCTACACCTGCAACATTACCTTTAGCTGCAAATCCATATGGGCTTTTTCTATCTATATCTGTAATTATTGGCTCCATTCCTTGTTCAAAGCTTTGGATTTCTTGACCGATTCCCTTCGCTATCATATGGACTGATTCTAAGAAACCAACATGGCCAGCCATTTTGCCTTGGTTCATCTTTTCATTAAATTCATGTAAACTTAAACCAACACCTTGTTCTTCCATTACGGTTTTTCCAAAAGGAGATAAACTGTTAATTCTAGAAACTTCAATGTGATTTAATTCTTCCATAACCCCTGTCATAGCAACAACTAATAAATCCATCATCATTCCAGGATTAATTCCTGTTCCTAGGACTGTTACATTATTAGCTTTTGCTACCTCATCCATTTTCTTTGCAAGTAGAGATTCACCAGCAGCAGGATAAGCCATTTCTTCTGCAGTTGAGATAACATTAACTTGTTTTTCTAATAGTTGAATAATTTTTGGAAAAGCTTTGCTTGTATAAGAGTCTGTTGCAAGAAGTACAATATCGCAACTCTTTGTTTGTACAACTTCATCAATATTTGATTTTATTATTACATCATGATTATATGGGTTTTCCATATTTAAAATAGTAAACATACTTTTGTTAAGATAGTTTGGATTTAAATCACATACACCAACAATTTCAAATCCTTGCTTTTTTAAAATCATCTTTGCCATACCTGAACCCATGGCTCCAAATCCCCAAATTGCTACTTTCAGATTTTCTCTTTTCAACTTTCTCCTCCTAAAAAATTTATATTAATATATGGTAGTTCCAATATTTTCATCAAATATCTTACTAACATCACTAAGTGAAGCAATAATTGCTTTTCTATTTTTCTTTGCTGCTACAAAACTTGCAGCTGCTTGAACTTTTTCAAGCATACTACCTTTTCCAAACTCACCATTTTTGGTGTATTCATCTATCTCTTTAATACTTAATCTATCTAAATTGATTTGATTAGGTTTTCCAAAATTAATTGCAACCTTAACTACTGCAGTTAAAATTATAAATATATCAGCGTCTATTAAATCTGCTAACTTAGCAGAAGCTAGATCCTTATCAATAACTGCAGCAACACCAGTATAGATATTATCTTCTTTGATAACTGGGATTCCACCACCTCCAACTGTAATAACTACATGATTATTATTTATTAGAGTTGAGATAGTATCTAATTCTAAAATTCCAATAGGTTTTGGACTTGGAACAACTCGCCTATAACCTCTATTAGAATCTTCCTTCATCACATAGCCTTTTTGTTTTTCAATTAGTTCACTTTCTTCTTTTGAATAAAATGAACCTATTGGTTTGGTTGGATTTAAAAATGCTTCATCAAATTTATCTACTTCAACTTGAGTAATAATTGTTGCAACCTTCTTATTAATGTTTAATTTGGCTAATTCATTTTGAAGAGAATTTTGGAGGTGATAGCCAATATAACCTTGGCTCATTGCTCCGCATTCAGGAAATGGCATAAGTGGTACATTTGTAATTTTGCTTGCTTCTTCAAATGCTAAGTTGATTAATCCAACTTGGGGACCATTTCCATGTGTTATTATTACTTCATGATTTGCCTCGATTAATTTACATATATCTTTTGCTGTTTGTTTTGTAAGGTTGATTTGTTCACTAGGTTTTATTCCAAGTGCATTGCCTCCAAGTGCGATTACAATCTTGCTCATTGTTCACCTAGTGTTGCAACCATAACAGCTTTAATTGTGTGAAGTCTATTTTCTGCTTCATCAAAAACAACTGATGAAGTTGACTCAAAAACATCCTCTGTGACTTCAAGCGCATCAAGGCCAAATTTCTTATATACATCCATACCAATTGTAGTTTCTAGATTATGAAATGCTGGTAGGCAGTGCATAAATATGGCGTCATCATTAGCTAAGGACATTAGATCTTTATTAACTTGGTATGGTGTTAGTAAATTAATTCTTTCTTCCCAGACAGAATCTGCTTCACCCATTGAAACCCAAACATCTGTACAAACTACATCAACACCAGTTACACCTTCTTTTGGATCTTCAGTTAATAAGATTTTTGCTTTTGTTGTTTTCGCAATTTCTAGACAATTATTAACTAACTCTTGGTTTGGCCACAAACTCTTTGGAGCTACAATTCTAAAATCTAAGCCCATCTTTGCTGCACCAATCATCAAAGAATTACCCATGTTGTATCTTGCATCACCAAGGTAAGCAAATTTTATCCCAGCTAATCTTCCAAATTTTTCTTCAATAGTTAAAAGATCTGCTAATATTTGTGTTGGATGATATTCATTAGTTAGGCCATTATATACAGGTACATTAGAATATTTAGCTAAAGTTTCTACTATTTCTTGGTTATAACCTCTATATTCAATAGCGTCATACATTCTACCAAGAACTCTTGCAGTATCTTTAATACTTTCTTTTTTCCCCATTTGTGATCCACTTGGACCTAAGTAAGTAACATTTGCTCCTTGATCATGAGCAGCTACTTCAAAAGCACAGCGGGTTCTAGTTGAGTCTTTTTCAAACAGTAAAACGATGTTTTTATCTTTTAATCTTTTTACCTCATTATGCATCTTTTTCTCATTCTTTAATTGTTTTGATAAATCAAGTAAAGCACGGATTTCCTCACTAGTATAGTCTAGAAGTGTTAAAAAGCTACGACCTTTAAAATTCATATAATTTTCCTCCCCGTTTATATTATTTTTTAATTTTAAGTTCTTCGCGTAAGAATGGCATGCTCATACATCTAGGTCCACCTCTACCTCGTGATAATTCACTTGAAGGCATTGTTAGAACTTTGATGCCATGTTGTTCTAAGACTTTATTTGATATATGATTTCTCTCATAAGCAATAACAACTCCTGGTGCTATTGCAAGTGTATTAGCTCCATCGCTCCACTGTTCTCTATCTGATGAAATAACATCATCATCCCCACAAGGTATTAATGTTATTTTTCTATGTAAATAATCTTCTAAAACTTTATCTAATCTCTTATCTACTAATTTTACAGTTAATTTACCAAGACGTTTTTCATCTTTAGCTATCTCGTAAACTTTTGCTGTGTTTATAAGTTCATGATGAACAATAAACTTATCATAATCAACTTGGGTAAATGCTGTATCTAAATGCATAAAAGACCTACTCTTTGGAATATCAAATGCTAATACTTTCTCAAATGGACTATTAGAATTAAAGAAAAGATTTTTTGCTAGTTTCTCTACTGCGGCTGGATGAGTTCTTTCACTTACACCAACAGCAACTACTTGTTCATTGAGAAGAAGAACATCTCCGCCTTCAATTGATGATAAATAATCACGGTTATAAAGAATTGGACTTGGGTTTTTATAGACTGGGTGATAATTAAATATATATTCACCAAAGATTGTTTCTCTTGATCTATTAATAGAGAACATTTTACTAATCATAATACCTGTATCAATTGTAGAGAATGGATCTCTTGTGAAATAAAGATTAGGCATAGGATCACAAACAAAAGGATAATCCTTAATATAATCTGATAATGTTCTTTTTTGAAAATTAGGTATTTCTACCTTTTTTACTCCCGCCATAGTTTTTTGCACCATAGCTTTTGTTGTTTTAAAAGAATATAGATAATCTGTAAGAACTTCAGCTAAGGTTTCACTAGTGACATGTGATTCTTTAATAAATTGTTTTATAAACATATCTTTAACTTCCTTATCGCTATCAAGAGCTTCAGAAACTAAATCAACTAAATATACCACTTCCACATCATTTTCTCTTAAAATCCTTACAAACTTATCATGTTCTTTAACCGCCAGCTCTAGCCAAGGGATATCATCAAATAATAGATGCTCTAACCACCTTGGAGTTAAATTTTCTAGTTCTTCACCAGGTCTATGAACTAAGACCTTTTGAAGTTTTCCGATTTCTGATTTGACTTTTAATAAATCCATTTATTACCTCCTTGGATTCCATCTCTTCTATTTTAACATAAAAACGTTTTCAAGCAAACACTAAAATCCTAAATGTCTCTAATATCATTATCTTTTTTGTAAATAAATATTAAAAAAACGCAAGTTTAATCTTGCGTTTTAGGGATATCTATAAAGCCCCGATTTTTTTTATAAAAATCAAGTACATCTAATTCATTTATTGGCTTGCTGTAATAGTATCCTTGACCAAAATCTGCTTTAATAATTCTAGTTTTGGAATCCATTTGTAGGTTTTCTATTCCTTCAAATGTTGTTTTAAAACCTAATTTATGTGCAAAGGAAACTATTCCATCCATTATCTGAATAGTGTTAGATGTCTCTTCCATTTGTTTTGTGAAAAAGCGATCTATTTTGATTTTTGATGCAGGAAAATCATAAAGGTTAGATAGTGTAGAATAACCCGTTCCAAAATCATCTATCGCAATTGAAAAGCCATTTGCTCTTAGTTCTCTTAACTTGTCACAATTATCTACTAATTGTATTGATTCTGTTATTTCTAATTCTATTTGATCATCCTTAATTTTACCTTTGTTTTTTAGATCAATCATTCTTCGTACAAAGGTAGGTTCGCTTAAGTTCTTAGTTGATATATTTACAGAAAACTTCATACCAATACCAGCTTTATTAAATTCTTCAATTTTACTTATAACTTTATTTAATACCCAAATAGAGAGCACATTAATTAAATTAGTTTGTTCTAGAAAAGGAATGAATAGATCTGGGCTTACCTGACCCATTCTTGGATGCTTCCATCGAATAAGGGATTCAAACATATTAATTTTATTATTCTTTAGATCAATTATTGGTTGATAGTCTAAATATAGTTCATTGCTATTTAGTGCGTGTTCAAAAGAACCGATTATTGTGAATTCTTGTTTTGTATTAATTTTAGAAGCATCAAACTCTTTAAAAATCACTTGGTTTTTAAAAGCGTATCTAGCTGCTATATCTGCATTTAAGAAAGCTCTATTATCAATAAAGTCTTTTGGAGAATTTGTGTGGTTAATACCTATATAATATTCTATATAAAAGCTTACATCTTCAATAACTAGATTGTTATGTAAAATTTGATAGATTTTACTAGCTACTATATCTGTATCAGTTTTATCAGCAACTATCCAGAGTTTATTATCATTAGGTTTAATTATCACGGAATTCTCAAATAAAGGCTTTAGTAAATTTGCAACTTTGATTAAGATTTTAGTATAGATAAAGAATCCAAAGATATCTAAAAGTACCTCATAGTTATAGATATGAAAAGCTATAACAGTTTTTGGTGATGTGTTATTCTGTTCTGCTTCGATTAATTTATAGCCATATAAATTAATTAGTTTAGTGTCTTGATCGAGTGAAAATAAATCGATTATTTTAACTGAGTCATCTTGAATTTTTGAAATCAAATAGCCACTAAAGAAGCCGATTGAGGTAAAACTAAAGAGTCTAAATATCCAATGAATAACTCTTTGAGCTTCGCCAGTTTCAACGGAAAATGGAATTAATGGACCGAGTGCTATGCCCCCAATAAACCCAACAAGTGTGGAATACTTTAAATCCAATGCGAAACTAGCATAAATAATTGGTATATACATAGCATGGGCATAGACTTTGTCATCTGTAAAGTAAACTAATAAATAAATAGCAATCATCATTACAGGAATTACTATAAAATGATGAGTTTTTTTGTTTTGAAAAGTACGATATTTTAAATATTTCCCTATTTCCTTCTTATTCATACAATCTCCTCTCCTTAATGTAACTAAATTATAGCATATGAGTTTAAACCTTGTATACAATTTTATAACAAACTTTTTTGATAATCAATAATTTATAAATAGTTATAACATTTTGTTATTTATCTTTATAGAAGAAAATGGTATAATATCTTTATGAAAGGGTGAATAAATTGCGGATTAAAGAACATCCAATACTAGACTTTAGTGAAGACAGAAAAAGGATTAACTTTACTTTTAATAATCAATCTGTCTATGGTTTTGAGGGTGATACTATAGCAGCAGCTTTGCATGCTTTGGGTATTACTAAGTTAAGTGAAAGCGCTTCCTTAAAAAGAGCGAGAGGATTTTATTGTGCTATAGGTAATTGTGCATCATGTAATATGATTGTTGATGGTATACCTAATGTTAGAACATGTATTACAATCTTAAAAGAAGGTATGAAGGTTGAATCTCAACTGAATAAAGGTGAACTAAATGTTAAGTAAAGATTTAGTTATTATTGGTGGGGGACCTGCTGGTTTATGTGCTGCAATTAATGCTGCAAATGCTGGAGTTAGTTCTCTTATCATTGATAGGAATCCTATGTTAGGTGGGCAGTTGATAAAACAAACTCATATGTTCTTTGGTAGTGAAAAACAATATGCGAAAACCAGGGGTATCGATATAGCGAAAAGGTTAATAAAAGAAGTTGAAGAAAATCCATTAATTGAAGTGTGGAAAAATTCAACTGTTGTCGGTCTTTATAGTGATAAAGTAATTACAGTCCTAAAAGAAGAAGAGTATTTAAAAATTCAAACAAAAGCAATAGTTGTTGCAACTGGAGCAAGTGAAAAATCATTAGCGTTTGAAAACAATGATCTACCAGGTATTTATGGAGCTGGGGCTGTCCAAACTTTAATGAATGTTTATGGTGTTAAACCAGGAAATAAGATTTTAATGGTTGGTAGTGGAAATATAGGTTTGATTGTTAGTTATCAATTAATGCAAGCTGGTGTAAAAGTACTTGGTGTGATTGAAGCAGCAGGCAATATCGGAGGATTTAAAGTTCATGCTTCTAAGCTAAGACGTTGTGGTGTACCAATTTATACAAATACTACAATTAAAAGAGCAATTGGTAAGGATAAGGTAGAACAAGTAGAAACAGTAAAATTAAATGATAAATGGGAAATGATTGCAGGTAGTGAGGAAATATTTGATGTAGATGCCCTCTGTATTGCAGTTGGCCTAACTCCTATGACTTCATTATTATCAATGATAGAATGCGATATGAAGTATGTTAGTGAACTTGGTGGCTTAGTTCCTGTTTTAAGTGGTGATAATGAAACAAGCATCCCAGGAATTTTTGCTTGTGGGGACGCGTCATCAGTAGAAGAAGCTAGTAGTGCAATAGTTGAAGGTAAATTAGTTGGTTTAGTTGCTAGTAAGTATTTGGGCGGAATTCATCCTGATTATGAAAAATTAAAACAAGAATATTTAGCTGATCTAGATAATTTAAGAAGTGGTCCATTTGGAGAAAAAATCAGGGTGGGTTATCAGAAATTAGGAGGACCTAATCATGCTTAATAAAGATGGTGTAGCAATTAAAGAGCAAGTAATGTCTAAGTTTCCAAGCATTGAAACTTTAGTAAAACCAAAAGCGATTATCGAGTGTTATGAAAATATTGCTTGTAATCCATGTAGTACTAGTTGTCCTTTTGAAGCTATTGCAATTGGTGCAGATATTAATACAATCCCAGTTGTTGACTTTGATAAATGTACTGGTTGTGGAATCTGTGCATATAGCTGTCCTGGCCTAGCGATTATTATAGGTAGAATTAAAGAAAACAAAGCTTTATTTAAAATTCCTTATGAATTTCTTCCTGCGCCTATTAAAGGTGAAGTTTGGCATGCAATCAATAGAGAAGGGAAAATAATAGGAGAAGCTTTAATTGAAAAGGTAGATTCTAATCTAAGACAAGATAAGACTCTTTTAGTTCATGTAGAAGTGGATCGTAATTTACTATATGACTTTGTAACTATCAGGAGAAAAGAAGATGAATAAAGAAAATATTATTATTTGTAGATGCGAAGATGTGACTCTTGCAGATATTCATCATTTATTCGATTTAGGTTATACAGATATTGAAGAAATAAAAAGAATCTTAAGAGTTGGTATGGGGCCATGTCAAGGTAATACATGTAATCTTTTAATTCAAAGAGAGGTTGCGAAATTCTTAGGTGTTAAAGTTGAAGATGTGAAAACGCAAAAAGTAAGACCACTTGTTACAGGGGTTAAATTAAAAGCAATAAGGGATGGTGCAGTAGATGAGAGCTAATTACGTGATTATTGGTGCAGGAATTAGTGGTTGTAGTATTGCTTATAATCTTGCTCTTAAAGGTGTAAAGGATATTGTTGTTTTTGATAAATCCTATTTAACAAGTGGAGCAACTGGAAGATGTGGTGCTGGTGTTAGGCAACAATGGGGAACTAAAATGAACTGTGAACTTGCAAAAGCAAGTATTGACTTTTTTGAAACAGCAAAAGAAACTCTAGACTATCCTGGTGATTTAGAGTTTAAACAAGATGGTTATTTGATTCTTGCAGTTACTGAAGATGAAGATAAAGAATTTAGTAAAAACGTTGTTCTTCAAAATAGTTTAGGGATTTCTTCAAGAAAATTAACAAAAGAAGAGGCAAAGAAAATAGTTCCTCACCTTGATACTTCAAAAATTATTAGTGCAACATTTTGTCCAACAGATGGTCATCTTAATCCATTTACGACAACAGATGCATTTTATAATGCAGCTAAAAGACTTGGAGTTAAGTTTTATTTTAAAGAAGAAGTTAAAGAAATTGTTATTGTAGATAATAAGATTGAAAAAGTTATTACTACTAACTACATAGTTGAAGCAGCAAATGTAATTAATGCTGCTGGAGGCTATTCAAGAGAAGTAGGCTTACTTGCTGGAGTAGACATTCCTGTTTATTCTGAAAGACATGAAATCTTAGTAACAGAACCGATTGAAAAAATTCAAGGTCCAATGGTAATGTCATTTTCAAGAAACATTTATTGCCAACAAGTACCTCATGGAAGTTTCATAATGGGTAGAAGTGAAATTGGTGTTGCAAGGAACCATAGTACAATATCTAGTTGGAAGTTTTTAGATGAAATGGCTAAGACTGTTTGTGATTTGCTTCCACCAGTTGGTGATTTAAGAGTAACTCGTCAGTGGGCAGGTTTATATAACATGTCACCAGATAGACAACCAATAATAAGCAAGACTGACGAACTTCCAGGATTTTATATTGCCTGTGGTTTTAGCGGTCATGGATTTATGTTTGCACCGGTAACAGGAATATTGTTATCTGAGATTATTTTAGGTGAAGAACCTAGTTTTGATATTCATGAGTTATCTATGGATAGATTTAAAGAAAAACGCGATTATACATATGAAAAATCAGTAGTTTAAGGAGGGTAAAGTGGCAATTTATAAATATAAAACAGAACCGTTAGTAGATTTTACTAAAGAGGAAAATAGAAAACTTTATTTAGAAGGTATAAAAAAAGTAGAGAGTTATTTAGGAAAGACATATCCAATTGTTATTGGTGGTAAAAGGATTGAAACAGGTAAAATTGTGGATTCATATAATCCAGCAGATCATAATATGTTGATAGGTAGAGTTCATCAAGCTACAATGAAAGAAGCAGACCTTGCAATGGATACAGCATTAAAAACTTTTGAAACATGGAAAAAAGTAGATCCTAGAGTTAGAGCAGATGTTTTATTTAAAGCAGCTGCAATCTATAGAAGACGCAAGTTTGAGCTTAGTGCATTAATGACACTAGAAGCAGGTAAACCCTGGGCTGAAGCAGATGCAGATACTGCAGAAGCAATTGACTTTTTAGAGTATTATGCAAACCAAATGTTAGATTTACTTGAAATTGATAATAAAATTTTAAGCCGACCAAAATTAGAAAGAAATGAATATAGATATATTCCTCTAGGTGTAGGTGCAATTATATCCCCTTGGAATTTTCCACTTGCAATCCTTACAGGTATGACAACAGCTGCTGTTGTTAGTGGAAATACAGTTGTTTTAAAACCATCATCTAATACTTTAGTAATTGCTTATAAGATGTTAGAGATCTTAGAAGAAGCAGGACTACCAGAAGGAGTTGTAAACTTTGTTCCAGGTAGTGGTAGGGAAGTAGGAGACTTCTTTGTAAATCATCCAAAAACAAGATTTATCTCATTTACAGGCTCTAAAGAAGTCGGAGTTGAGATTTATGAAAAAGCTGCAAAAGTTCACAAAGGTCAAATTTGGCTAAAACGAGTGATTGCGGAAATGGGTGGAAAAGATGCTATTGTTGTTGATCGTGATGTTGATACAGATTTTGCAGCTGGTGAAATAGTAAAGAGCGCATTTGGTTTTAGTGGCCAAAAATGTAGTGCTTGTTCAAGAGCAATAATTCATCAAGATGTATATGATGAAATAGTAAGTAAGGTTATTGAAAAAACAAATCAATTAACAGTTGGTGCACCGGCTGATTATAATAATTATATGGGTCCTGTTATTGATGAAAAAGCATTTAAACGTTTAAACAACTATATTGAAATTGCAAAGACTGAAGGGAAGATTGTGGCTGGTGGAGTTAGTGATTCATCTAAAGGCTGGTTTGTGAATCCTACAGTAGTTGTTGATGTAGATCCTAATGCTAGAATAATGCAAGAAGAGATATTTGGTCCATTACTTGCTATTTGTAAAGTAAAAGATTTTGATCAAGCAATAGAAGTTGCAAACAATACTGAATTTGGCTTAACTGGTGCAGTAATTTCAAATAATAGAATGCATTTAGAAAGAGCAAGAGAAGATTTCCATGTTGGTAATTTATATTTGAATAGAAAATGTACTGGTGCAATTGTAGGTTATCAACCATTTGGTGGCTTCAACATGAGTGGTACAGATTCTAAAGCTGGTGGTCCTGATTATTTAATTCTGCATATGCAAGGAAAGACTATTAGCGAACAGTTCTAAAAAAAATGACCTAGTAGATGCTTACTAGGTCTTATAATATAGAAAGAGGAATAAAATATGGATAAAATAAATAAACTGAAGGCTATCATTGCTGAGTCTTCTAAAATAGTACTTTTTACTGGAGCAGGTATTAGTGTTCCAAGCGGGATCCCAGATTTTAGGTCTAGCAGTGGTTTGTATTCTAGTGGTGAATTTAAAAATCTTGATCCTGAAGTAATTATTTCAAAAACATTCTTTGATAAAAATCCAAAGTTGTTTTATGAATATTATAAAAAACATTTAATTTATCCAAAGGCAAAAGCTAATGTTGCTCATTATTATTTTTCAGATTTAGAAAAAGTAGGTAAACTAAAAGCAACTATAACACAAAACATTGATAATTTTCATCAAGAATCAGGAAGTAAGAATGTCTTTGAACTTCATGGTAGTGTTCATAGAAACTACTGTATGAAGTGTAAGAAGTTTTATGACTTAGACTATATTATAAATCAAAAAGATATTCCATATTGTAAAGAGTGTGGTGGGATGATAAAGCCTGATGTAGTTTTATATGAAGAGACATTAAATGATGAAACTCTATTTAATGCAATAGATGCGATTAAAGATTCTGATTGTTTGATTGTTGTTGGAACATCTTTAGTTGTTTATCCAGCAGCAGGATTAATTAGATACTTTCGAGGTAAAAATTTGGTCTTAATAAACAAGCAAAAAACATCCTATGATATGGATGCTGATTTAGTTATAAATGATGATATAATTGAAGTTATAAAAAAATTACAAATATAATATTTAAAATTTTCCATATTAGAAATAACTAATAATGAGAAAAATAATAATGGTGATTAATATGAAAAAAATAATTCTCCTTGTTATGATTCTTTTATTAGTTTTTTTATTTTCTAATAAAGTGCAAGATAAGGAGATAATTAAAATAGAGGAAGAATTCTATCATGTATCATTATTAGCTGTAGGAGATAATTTAATTCATAGCACAATATATGAAGCAGTAAAATCTAACAATAACTATGATTTTAAACCTATTTTTAAAGAAGTAAAACCACTAATAAGACAATATGATTTAAGATTTATAAATCAAGAAACAATTATTGGTGGTAAAGAATTAGGACTTTCAACTTATCCAGCATTTAATAGTCCTTATGAACTAGGAGATGCTTTAGTGGATGCGGGTTTTAATTTAATATCAATAGCCAATAATCATACACTTGATAGAGGTGAAATTGCAGTTCTAAATACTATTAGATACTGGGATAAATTACCTGTTACTTATTCTGGAGCCTTAGATTCGAGTTATAAGAGCAATGTGAAATTATTTAATAAAAATGGAATTAAATTTGCTTTTGTTGCTTATACATATGGAACAAATGGTATACCTCATCCAGGAGGAAAGGAATACCTTGCAAATGTATATAGTGATCAAAAAGCAAAAGTTGATATTCAAAAAATTAGAAATATAGTTGATGTTGTAATAGTTAGTATGCACTGGGGCGAAGAATATCAAGATTATCCAAATGAACTTCAAAAAAAGCAAGCTAGATTTTTATCAAGTTTAGGTGTTGATCTTATTATTGGCCATCATCCTCATGTTATTCAACCTGTAGAATTAATTAATAGTGATAGTAGAGATACATTTATAATATATTCACTTGGTAACTTTTTATCAGATCAAAAAGGAATAGATAGATTAATAGGTATGTCTGTTAGTGTTGATATTTACAAATCAAAATTAAATAATAGAGTTATAATTAGAAATCATAAGGCAACTCTTTTATATAGATATAAAAACAATAATGAATTTAAAATAAAGATATTTCATGATTTAAATAATGAATATTTAAGTGATTATATAAAATATTTTGAGCAAAAGAAAGAACTAATTCAAGCTTTTTATAAAGATATTGAAGTAAATTAAAAACATCTCAAATCTGAGATGTTAATTACTTAAGTAAATCATGCCATTCTGGATGTTTTTCAAACATTGAAAAAACATAGGGACATATAGGTATGATTTTTATATTGTTGCTTCTTACATAATTAAGCAGTTTATCAAGTAACTTGGCAGCCACTCCTTGACCCCTTAACTCTGGGCTAACATAAGTGTGCTCCACTATAAAAGTGTCACCATCAACTTTATATGTAATTTCAGCGGTTACGTTATCTTCGCTATCTCCGATGTAAAAACTATTTTGTCCTTTTTTTATTTCTAACATAATTATCCTTTCTTCATTTCAATAATAATGAAATGGGAATTTGTAATTGCAGTTATGCTAATTTTATCTTCAACAATTTGCATTGCATCTTTTGATTTTAAATCAAAACCGTTAATATTAGATCTGCCATCTATTTGTACAAGATATGCTTGGCGCTCTTCAGATGTTTCAAAATCAATCTTGTTATCTTTTTCAAGATTTAAGATATAAACATTCACATCCTGATTTATTAAGATGGGAGTTTCCTTCATGCTTGCAACAAGAGTTAATTGATTATCTTTTAGGTAATCAGTTGTATCAATTAAATTATGAACAGGATCTAAATTCCTTTTGTTAGGCAAAATCCATATTTGTAATAGGCGTAAATCTTCATTGGATTTATTAAACTCACTGTGATAAATTCCTTTACCAGCACTCATATGCTGGAGATCACCCTTTTTAAGAACTACAAAGTTGTTTAAACTATCCTTGTGAGTTAACTCTCCTTCTATTATATAAGAAAGAATTTCTAAGTTTCGATGCAGGTGTAAATCAAATCCACCTGTAGGTTTTATAATCTCATCATTAAAAACTCTAAGCTTTCCGAAATTGATATTATCTGGATCATAGTAATCCGCAATCGAAAAATGATAGATACTATTTATAAGTTCATTATTTGAGGTTGCGAAATCATTTAAGTCTAAATGTTTAATCATCTATGATCACCTTACTTTCTATTACTTATTATAATTTATAATGCGTAAATTTTCAATTTTTATGCAATATGCATATTATTATATGCATAGAAAAACAATAAATGATAATAATAATATCGGAGGTTTTATTACATGGATAAATAAAGCATACAGTTTATAGATACTAAATGAATAAACTGTATTAAAATTTCTATGCAATTTAATTACCATGCAGAAGTAAGGTGATATAATTACTTGCTTATGCGAACTTAAGCGGTGGGTAAAATCCACCGTTTATTTAATTTAAAATTATTTAAAAATTATTGATTTTAAAGTTGACTTTTTAATTCATTTGTTATATAATATTATAGCGTACAAGAGCGCAGTTCACTTGACTTTTATTAAGATGAACTATCTAATTCGGGAAATAGCTCAGCTTGGTAGAGCGCTTGGTTTGGGACCAAGATGCCGCGGGTTCAAATCCTGTTTTCCCGACCATTTGCAGGTATAGTTTAATGGTAGAACTTCAGCCTTCCAAGCTGACCGTGCGAGTTCGATTCTCGTTACCTGCTCCATTTTGATAATGATGCTGTACTAGAAAATAGTACAGTTTTTTTTATTTGGTGATATAATATACATAAGTAATCAAGTATTATTATAATATATTTTTTATATTTGATTATAATGAAAAAAAAGCCGCAAAAAGTATTGTCCCTTTGATTTCATCAAAACAACTTTTAGTGCAGTAATATTACACTTTTAGTGCAGTAATATTGTAAATTTTATTTTAAAATTATAAGCAGTGTGTTATAATAAATACGTGGGAATACCACTTGGGACTTATATAATTATTTAGAGTAGTTATATAATGAACCCGTATTGTGCATATAGTAGATTATTCTAACTAGTTTTGAGGCACAAGCTATAGACGCAGCTTTTGGTTTTAAAGGATTAACCTGCTGTGTCTTTTTTGTATAATAATCTTGAATAGCGTTTGGACTTCTATTAGCTCTCCTCATGCTATCTGCCATTAAATATAAAATAGTTCTCAGCCTTCGGTTACCCTTTTTAGAAATCTTTAGATGTAATCCATCTTTGTCTCCTGATTGGCGTATCATAGGATCTATTCCAGCATAGGCAATTATAGAATTATAATTTTTAAATCTTGATATGTCGCCTAGTTCAGCTATAAATCTAGATGTTAGATTATCTTGAACACCAGGAAGAGAAATAACTAATTCATATAGTGTAGTTGACTTAGCTAGTTCTGACATAGATTTAATCGTGATGTCTATTTGATTTAAATAGAATTCAAGTTGAGTAATAAATGATGCAAGTATAATTACATCGGGATCATTTATTTCACATCCTGGAACTGTTTCACTTAAAAAGGCATAAACCTTTTCAATCTTGGTTAAACACCATTTTGACTTGTGGTTCCATGTATCAGATAATGATTTTATATTATCTTCTTTTGATTTTGAGATAAACATCTCAGGATGTGGGTAAAGTTTTAAAAACTTAAGAGATTCGTCGCTATAAACGCTCTCAAATAGGTTTTTGTAGTTTGGATAGATAATTGCTAGGGTTTCCCTAAAATTGACGGATATTTTAAAAGCTAGTTTAGAAGCAAGTGGTGATATTAAAGAGTTGGCTGCAGAGTATGAAATATCTATTGGAAAAGTTAAAATGATTACTCATACTATGGCAGTCGATAGTGATTTAAGTTTTGAAGTTGCAGCTATGATGCATGTTAGAGATTTCAATAAAATTATTAAAGAAGGTAGACAAGAAGTTAGAGAATTTTACTCGGAAGAAATTCGATCTTTATACCAAAAATCAAAAAAAGAATTAAAATTGGAATTTAAGAAGAAAACGATGATGATGAAGAAGAAGATCAAGATAATATGCATCTTTATCAAGAGTTGAAAAAAGAGTATGCGAGACTTTTAAAAGATCTAAGAGGAATTAGATTTTCTGAAGAAGAGAATATTGAAGAATTACTAGAACAAATTAAGGAAGTTGCTTTAGAAATAAAAGAGCTTGAGTTTGAAATTAGATTTAGTAATAGAGGTAAGGGTCATATGGGAAATATGATAAAACCTAAGGATGATTTATATGATGATCTTGAAGATGAGTACGAAGATTTATTCGAGGAATTAGGAATTGAATTAGAAGATTTAGAAGAATATTTTGAAGTTTTATTAGAAGAAGAAATTAAAAAATTAATTCTTGAATTTAGAGATGAATTAAGCAAAGTGCATGAAGTATTCATGCAAGATTCAATTGCTTTAAAATTACAAATTAAAGAAGAAAGAGAAATTCTAAGAAAAATTTGGAAATAAAATAAATTAAACTAGCTGCTTATTTTAATAAGCGGCTTTTTTAATTTAATTTGTTTTATATTTCTATATTTTAATTTAAAATTTTGATATAATAGTGTAAAGAAAAAAGAGGGATTTTAGAGAAAATGGTAGATTTAAAAGAATTACAAAAGAAAGTTGTAGAAAATAAAATTGAAAAAGGCTTTAATGTGGAAGATATTAATTTAGAATTTAATCTTGCTTATGGTGAATTATCTGAGGCATTTGAAGCATATATTTATAAGAAGGATGATTTAGGCGAAGAATTAGCTGATGTTGTTATTTATATTTTAGGTATTTCTGAAATTTTAGGGATTAATTTAGAAGAACAATTACTTAAAAAAATAGCTAAAAACAAGAAAAGAAAATATTTTGTAAGAGATGGGAAATGGCAAAAAGCTGAAGGGTAAAGGAGAAAATTATGAATTCAATGCATAAACTTGTTACTGGAAACAGTGAAGAATATATTAAAACATATCGTTATTATTCCTCTTCAACAAAAGATAAAGAAGTTGGAGAAGTTGAAAAAAATTTGATTGTGACTACAAAAAGAATTGTTTTAGAATCACAAAATAATAGTGGGTTTTATAGAGATGAGTTTTTAATAGACTTTATTGATAGGGTAGATTCTAAATTTTACCATTCTAAAAAAAGTAAAATTTGGATAGGTTTAATGATTATTGGCGGTTTATTAATGGTTGGTGGATTCTTTATGGGTGGTAGTTTAGATGCCTTATTTGCAGGTGCAAATTTTGCGCTAGCTGGTCTTGGGCTTGTTGTATTTATCTTAGGGATTCTTTATCTAATTTATAAAAGATCAAAACAGGCATTTAGTTTGACTCTTTATTCATCAAAAAAGTTTACTGATTTTGCAGATATCTCTGGAGAAAATTTTATTATTAAACCTAAAAGATCTAAGAAAGGCTCTAAAAATGTGCAAGTAAAATCTAAGGTAACACCATCTGCTGTTGTTATGCTTAATGAATTAAATGCACTTGTGGTTGATATTAAAGACTTTAATTATCAAATTGAATATGGCAAAAAGATGCTTTTAGAAAGCAAAATAACAGCTGTTGATTTTGAAAAACATTACAATTTCTTACTTGATAAAATAGCTAGCAAATACAAATAAAAATAACACTTGAATAAATACTCATATGAGTTGACATTCAAGTGTTTTTCGCATATAATATAATATAGATAAGTTTTTAGCTATTAATTATAAGAAAAGAAGAATAAATATCGAGTATATAAATAGGAAAAATTCATTTGGAATAATGAACAAAACTTAATAATTTATATCTCTTTTCCTTAGAAGGAGAGAAGAATATGGCTGAAGTATTAAAAAAAGAATTACTTCTTGAAGGCTTGAATTGTAGTAAATGCCTTGAAGATATAAAAAATAAATTAAACTTAAAAGATTATAATTTAATAATAGATTATAAAACTATGAACATTTCATTTACTGTTAACGAAGGCAGTGAATATGATAATTTAATCAAGTATATAAATAATGTTTTAAATAATCATGAACATACAATAAAGATTCATGAAAAGTCTTTAGAAAGAGAAGAGGGTAAAACTTTAGTAATTGGAAAACTTTCTTGCAGTAATTGTGCAGCTAAGATTGAATCTAAAGTAAGAAATATAAGTGGTGTAAAAAAGGCAGAAATAGATTTTGTGAATTCAAAGTTAAATATAGTTGCAGCATCTAAAGCTGATTTGGATCGAGTGTTAATTGAGACGAAGAAGATTGTGAAAAGCATAGAGCCCGGTGCTCATGTTCATGAAGAGCATAATGGTAGCCACGATCATCATCACCATCACGGGGATGCTGGTATTGTTAAAAAAACCGTAACTACTTTAGTTCTTGCTGCTATTCCTTTATTACTAGCTATCTTTCTTAATTTAGATAATTTCGTTGAACTTGGATTATTCTTAGTAAGTTATTTGATTGTTGGAAGAAGTGTTATTACTAAAGCATTAAGGAGTATTTCTAGAGGGGATTTCTTTGATGAAAATACACTTATGATGATTGCAACAATTGGTGCCTTCTTTATTGGTGAGTATCATGAAGCTATTGCTGTTATGGCGTTTTACTTAGTTGGGGAAATGTTTCAAGATTTGGCTGTTGATAAATCGAGAAAATCTATTTCTGAACTAATGGATATTAAGAGCGATTATGCGAATGTTTTAGAAGGCGAAAAAATTATTAAGTTAGCTTCTGCAGATGTTTTAGTTGGTAGCTTAGTTATAGTAAAACCAGGAGAAAAGATTCCTTTAGATGGGATTGTTTATGAAGGTGAAGCTCATATTGATACATCTAGCATTACTGGTGAAAGTATTCCTAGATTTGTTAAGGTGGGTAGTGAAGTCTTAAGTGGTTTTATAAACAAAGATAAAGTATTAGTTATTAAGACTACAAAACTATATAGTGATTCAACTGTAAGTAAAATTATTGAACTTGTGGAAAACGCTAGTAGCAGAAAGGCTCCAACTGAAAACTTTATAACAAAGTTTGCAAGAGTTTATACTCCAATAGTTGTATTAACTGCATTTATACTTGCAGTTTTACCACCAATTATTTTAAAACAAGAATTTAGTATCTGGATTTACAGAGCATTAAGCTTCCTTGTAGTATCTTGTCCTTGTGCCCTTGTAATTTCGGTTCCTCTAGGTTTTTACGGTGGAATCGGGTTTGCATCTAGGAATGGGGTTTTAGTAAAGGGAGGCAATTATTTAGAGGCATTCAAAAATTCGGAAGAAATAATATTTGATAAAACAGGTACTCTAACTAGTGGAAAGTTCAAAATAGCAAAGATTAATACAACTGCTATCGATCAAGCAAAATTATTAGAATTTGCAGCATATGCTGAATACTATTCAATTCATCCAATAGCTGCTGCGATAAAAGAAAGTTATCAAAAAGATATAGATATTGCAAGAATTAAGAAGTATCAAGAATTTTCTGGACTAGGTATTAGTGCTATTATTGATGATGTAAATATATTGATTGGAAATCAATCATTAATGGAAGATAATAAAATTGATTTTATAGAAGCAAAACAAGCAGGAACTATACTTTATATTGCTATAGATAATAAGTTTGTAGGTAGTATAGTAATTGTAGATGAAATAAAAGCAGAGGCTAAAGGTGTAATTAGTAAATTAAAGAACTTAGGTGTTAATAAAATAACTATGATTACGGGAGATAAAGAAAGTGTTGCAAGCGAAGTCGCAAATGAGCTTAGGATTGATGAATTTTATAGTGAGGTTTTGCCTCATCAAAAAGTTGAAATTTTAGAGAACAAAGTTAAGAATAGTAATAAGAAGATTGTTTTTGTTGGTGATGGAATAAATGATGCACCTGTATTAGCTATTTCTGATATAGGAATATCTATGGGTGAAGCTGGAAGTGATGCAGCGATTGAAGCAAGTGATATCGTTATTATGAATGATAATTTAATGAAGATCGTTGATGCAAGACAAATTGCTAGAAAAACTAGTAGAGTAGTTTGGCAAAATATTGCATTTGCATTATTCGTTAAGATATCGGTATTAATATTTGCTGCTTTAGGATTTATTAATATGTGGATAGCTGTATTTGCTGATGTTGGTGTTTCATTAATCGCAATTTTAAATGCAACAAGAATACTAAAAATGAAAAAAACGGGTTAAAGTACCCGTTTTGTTTTTAGTTTATGCAGAAGCAACACTTGTTTCTACAACATCTTTACCTTTTAAGTGAAGGTAGTAGTTATAATATGATAATTGCATATATGGCATTGCATATAATAAGTAAATACCAAATGTAATCATACCTAAAAGAATATGTCCAATGAAGCTAAGATGGAAAATGAATAAATCAAATTTATAACCTACCATCATTTCTTTACTCTTTTTAAATGCATCCCAAACTCCAATTTCTTTATCCTCAGCTAAAATATACATAACTTGAGAATATTGATATGAGAAAATGATTCCTGGGATTATAAATAATAAAAATCCTATGAAAACGATTAGTGCATATAATAATGTTGCACCGATTAATCTAAGAGCATGATTTAAATCTTTAAAATACTCAATGATTAATTCAAAATTAAATTTCTTTTCCAATAATAAAACTTTTCCAATTAAGAATAATCCAGCTCCTAAAATAGGCGCTAAGATTGCTCCAATTCCCGTTCCAGAAATTACACCTACAATAATAATTGCAAGTAAAAACATAAGGCGGTTACCCACTAAAGCTTGTTTAGCTTCTGATTTAATTAACTTTCTATCCATTTTTTCCTCCCTTTTATTGTCAATAAAATTATACTACATAATATTTGAAATGGCAAATGTTTTAAAATTAATATGGCCTACATAAATATATATGCTTGAAAAAGTAAAAATGACCAAAAATCTTGGTCTTTTATTTTAATCTTTCAATTGTTTTTATTTTTATTACAGGAACTGGGAAATCTTCTAAGTAATCGATTGTAGTTGTAGTAGCTTCATTTAATTCTAATAATACTTTATTGCTTTCTTCATCAATTGTTTTTCCAAAAGCAGCATAATCACCATCTAAATGTATTGCTGTTGCAGTACAAATAAAGAATTGACTACTTGCACTATTAGGATCACTAGTTCTAGCCATTGATATAACACCTAAAGTATGTTTTAAATTATTTTCAAAACCATTATTTGTAAATTCGCCTTTGATTGTTTTTTGTGATTCTTTTTGGATAATTTGATTTCCTTCTACAGTAAATCCACCTGCTTGAACCATGAAATCCATAATGATTCGATGGAATATTACACCATCATAAAAGTTTTTATCAACTAATTTTAAGAAATTGTCAACTGTAGTTGGTGCTAAATCACGATATAGCTCTAAGTGAATTGCTCTATCATCTTCTAATATAATTTTCACTCTTGGTGTGCTTTCTTTATCTTTACAGCCTGATGTGAAAATCAACATCACAAACAATAAAGGGATTAATAATCTAACCATTTTTATACCTCTTATAATATTTAAAATAATATTAATATTTTACCATGAAACAAAAGAAAGTTCAATGATAAAAAAATATGAGAATAAAATATTAATTTTTACTTATATTTTAATAAGAATAGTTATTGTCCATTTTTTTTATGGAAAATAATTTTTCACTATGTTATAATTGGTATATACAAGGAGAATG
>Ga0265293_10003667_pt1 | contig 28232 bp, 23 predicted proteins | sample Munlanlewell138R_FD_192505 | JGI IMG/M metagenome (GOLD analysis project Ga0265293, IMG submission 192505) | Leachate microbial communities from a municipal landfill in Southern Ontario, Canada - Leachate well 138R | ecosystem: Engineered > Solid waste > Landfill > Unclassified | place: Canada...
CCCAACGCAAACATGTTTTTTGTTTTGAGCGTTGATTTCATGTCCATATTCAGGTGTTTCACCGCCTCTTTGGTGAGCGAGGTGATGGGAGCTTTAATCACCTTATATTTTTCTAAAGAACCATCGAGCGTAGGATCAGTTTTGTAGCCGGCCTTTTCCAAACCTTTCTCCACAAAAGCATCAACATCCACAATGATGATGGCACCAGGTTTTATCCAGCGCATATTTGCCTTTAGCGAAGCGGGGTTCATGGCAATCAGCACGTCAGCCAAATCGCCAAAAGTGTGCACCGTTTTTTGTCCAAAATGTATTTGAAAACCTGAAACGCCCGATACAGTCCCTTGTGGTGCGCGTATCTCTGAAGGATAATCCGGGAAAGTGGCAAAATCATTGCCGGCAAATGCGGTAGAATCAGAAAATAAAGAGCCGGTTAACTGCATGCCATCACCAGAGTCGCCGGCAAAACGTATCACGACCTGATCTAGTTCAACAACTTTGCTGTTTTTGCTTGTCATATCTATGGGTTTAAAATTAGTACAAAGGTAAAAGTTTTAGCCTAGAACAGCCGTAAATATTAACAAATCGCCCTTTTCTTAAACGGTCGAAATATGTGCATCTTCTTGGATTAAAGATTGTTTATCAGCTGTTTAAACTTTATACCCCTCTCTTTCTTGTAAAATGCTGCACCTTAATTATAATCAGTCTAAATTCTAAATTGGCTTTCTTGGATATTTCCTTCAAAATTAGCAGCTCCATTTTTTGTTTTACTCCTAATATAGGGAGTGTGATTCCTGGTAGGCCTGCTTGGCAAGTTCATGCTGTTGTTGTGCAAGTTTCTTTAATTCTTCAACCATTTTCTCAACTGTTTTTGAAGTGTTTTACCTTTTTCTGTAGGCATATATTTTTGTGCTTTATCCTTTACATTATAAATACCTACTGCTATTTTTTATCGCTACATCAAGTGCTTTTAATAAATAATTTTCCCTAAAATATTTACGGTCTTTTAATCCTACTCTATCCTGAATTTCTTTTCTTATCATTTCACCCTCAAATGATTGTATTAATTTTTTTTACAGATGCTGAAACAGCTTAAAAATCACGGGGAGTATCATGTAAGGCAACTTCTGATTCTTCTTCAGCTAAATCCGTGGCATTCGGGAAAGTCATTCGTAAATGAAATGGCTTGTCCGTTCTTTAGAGTGATTTTTTTAAGCATCAGCTATTCTCTACATTTAATAATACTTCCCGATAAATATACTTGCCGCCGATGCGGGTTAGAACGTCTTTTTCTTTAAAGCATTTAGGTGTTTTAATACTTGAGATTCATTAATTTTTTTAATCTACTTTTTTCAACTATACCTAAAAAATCAAGCAACCGAAATTAGAAAGACACCCATATACCCGATGTCCTAATAACGCCAATTTAGATTTGCTATAAATTAAACGTCTTTGGATTTTTCATTAAACAGTATGGTTATCTTTGCCGAACAAACTCAATGTTTAATTTTAATATCTATTTGTTATGGCTTACAAAATCAATGATGATTGCACAGCATGCGGCACTTGTATCGATGAATGCCCTGTAGAAGCTATCTCTGAAGGCGACATTTATGTAATTGACCCGGACGTCTGCACAGACTGCGGAGCTTGCGCTGATGTTTGCCCGGTAGAAGCAATCTTCCCCGAATAAAATCATCTCTAAGAATGGAATTGTATTTTACAAAAAAGAATCCATTCAATTGAATCCAAAACAGGGTTCAACTGTTAAAAAAATCAAAGCCTGTGTATGCAGGCTTTTTTTATAGGCAGTTGCAGCCTTTAGTTAGAATCAATCTTAATAAAATAACTAACTTTGCCCGTATTATTTAAGCAACATATTCATGGATAATTATGCTTTTTTGAATGCCAGCGACCCAGCTGTTATTGATGGGCTTTATCAGCAGTTTAAGGAGGATCCTTCACAGTTGGATCCCCAATTGAAGCGCTTTTTTGAAGGCTTTGATTTTGCTTCAAAAACCTACGGCAGCCAAAGCTCTGGCTCACAAGTTGTTACTAACAAAGAGTTTAAGGTGTTAGGCCTTATTGACGATTACCGCAAACGCGGCCATCTGTTTACGGCAACAAACCCCGTTAGAAAGCGCAGAACGTACACGCCATCGCTTGATATCGAGAATTTTGGACTTACCAAAGAAGACCTCGATACTAAATTTGAGGCCGGACAGGAGGTAGGTATTGGTACGGCTACTTTGCGCGAAATCATTGACATGCTTGAGCAAACCTATTGTAAATCAATAGGTGTTGAGTATGTTTATATCCGCGATACAGAAATTGTAAAATGGCTGCGTGCCAAGATGGAAACAGTTAGAAACACCCCAAATTACACCGTTTCTGACAAAAAACATATCCTTCAAAAGCTAAACCGCGCAGTAAATTTTGAAGGCTTTTTGCATAAAAAATTCCCGGGTCAGAAAAGATTTTCGCTCGAAGGTGCCGAATCCGTGATTCCAGCATTGGAGGCCATCATGGAAAAAGGTGCCGAGTTGGGCGTTAAAGAATTTGTGATTGGCATGGCCCATCGCGGAAGGCTAAATGTTTTGGCCAATGTGATGCGTAAGCCTTATGGTGATATTTTTAGCGAATTTGAAGGCAATATCTATGATGATGAAACATTGCTGGGCGATGTTAAATATCACATGGGTTATACGACCGAAAGAAAAACGACAAATAGTAAGTTTGTTAAGCTTACCTTAGCACCTAATCCTTCACATCTTGAAGCCGTTGACCCTGTAGTTCAAGGCATTGCACGTGCTAAAATCGATCTTGTCTATAAGGGAGATTACAGCAAGGTTACACCTATTCTGATACATGGCGACGCTTCGGTTTCAGGACAAGGCATTATTTACGAAATAGCTCAGATGTCGGAACTCAGTGGCTATCGTACCGGCGGAACCGTGCATTTGGTCATCAACAACCAGATCGGTTTTACCACAGATTACCTGGACGGCCGTTCTAGCATCTATTCGACTGACGTAGCTAAGGTTACACAATCTCCTGTTTTTCATGTAAATGGCGACGACCCGGAAGCAGTCGTTTACGCTATTCAGCTTGCCATGGAATTCCGCGAAAGATATCAGAAAGATATTTATATCGACCTGCTTTGCTACCGCAAATATGGTCATAACGAAGGTGATGAGCCGCGTTTTACACAACCTATTCTTTATAAAGCCATCGAGAAACACCCTAATCCTAAACAGGTTTATGAAAAAAAATTATTGAAAGAAGGTACTGTCGATGCTGCTTTGATTGAGCAAATGGAAAGCCACAACCTGCTACGCTTAGAAGAAAGCTTAACAGGTTCAAAAAACCGGGAGAAATCATTTATAAAAAACTTCCTGCAAGATACCTGGAAACACATCGAGAGAGCAAAGACAGAAGATTTTGAGGAAAGCCCGGTAACTGGTATTTCGAACCAGCAACTGTTAAAAATAGCTAAAAAAATTACCACTCTACCTGAGAACAAACAGTTTTTTAGAAAAACGATACGGCTTCAAAAACAAAGACAAGAAATGGTTTTTGAAACCAAACAGCTGGACTGGGCTATGGCTGAGCTACTTGCTTATGGCAGCTTAGTTGACGAAAAATATCCTGTGAGGCTGAGCGGTCAAGATGTTCAGCGCGGCACTTTCTCGCACCGACATGCAGTGTTAAGGGTTGAGGATTCTGAAGAAAAATATGTTCCACTAAATGGCATTGACGAAAATCAGGCCAGGTTTGATGTCTATAATTCCTTGCTTTCAGAGTATGGTGTTTTGGGCTTTGAATATGGTTATGCGCTGGCTTCTCCCGAGACGCTGACGATATGGGAGGCGCAGTTTGGCGATTTCAACAATGGCGCACAGATTATTTTCGATCAGTTTTTGAGTAGTGCCGAAGACAAATGGAATGTGATGAACGACCTGGTGGTGCTTCTGCCTCATGGTTACGAAGGCCAAGGACCCGAGCACAGTTCGGCACGTATCGAGCGTTTTTTAAGCCTTTGTGCCGAAAATAATATGCAGGTGGCCAATTGCAGCACGCCGGCCAACTTCTTCCATATTCTGCGGAGACAATTAAAAAGAAAGTTCAGAAAGCCACTTGTGATCTTCACACCAAAAAGCCTGCTGCGGCACCCGCTTTGCGTTTCATCGATTGAAGATTTTGGACCGGAAACACGCTTCCAGGAGCTTATTGATGATCATTTGGCAGATCCCGAACACATAGAAAAAGTGATTTTCTGCACTGGTAAGATTTATTACGATCTGCTCGAAGCTAAAGAAGAACGCAAGATCAACACCATCGCAATTGTGCGCATAGAACAGCTTTATCCGCTGCCACGCAAAAAAATGTTGGCGATAATTGAGCGCTATCAAAAAGCAAAAACGCATATATGGGTACAGGAAGAACCGATGAATATGGGCTCGTGGAAATATATTCACCATGAACTTAAAGATTTGTCAATCAAACTTATAGCCCGTCCCGCCAGTGGCAGCCCGGCAACAGGTTCACCAAAATTCCATGTGATACGTCAACAGAAAATTATCGACAAAGCCATGGAGGCCTGCGAATGTCCCTATGTAAACGAAGAATGTGGCATGCTGTGTATTGGTAACAGATGGCGCTCTTTCGAGAGAGAACTAAAAGAACTTCACGTAGACAAACTCGACAGCAAATACCACAACGCAATAAAAAAATTAGAATAATAAACCCTATTATTATGGCTACCGAAATAAAAGCACCCAGCCCGGGCGAATCAATTAACGAAGTACAACTGGCCAATTGGCTGGTAGAAGACGGCTCTTATGTAGATAAAGATCAGGAAATTGCAGAGATTGATTCTGACAAGGCTACCCTGAGCATTCCAGCAACGGAAGCGGGAATTATTCATTTTAAAGCTGCTGAAGGTGATACCATCGAAGTAGGAGCTGTGATTGCCATTATTGAAGCAGCAGAAGCTCCGGCAGGCCAAAAGGACAGCAAGCCAAAAGTTTCTGAAGAAAAATCAGCAGAAAAAAGCCCGGAAAAGGAAGAGAAGCCTGCTGAAGAGGTAAAAAAAGAAACAGAAAAACCAGCATCAAAAGAGGCTCCTACTCAAAACGAACCAGCCAATAACGATGGGCTTTTAAAGCTTTCGCCATTGGCACGAAAAATAATGCAGGCCGAGCAAATAGACGAAAAAGACCTGCTTAATTTCTTCAAACAGTTTCGGGTGGAAGCCAAAGATGTTAACTTTTTCAAGGAACATAAAAACGAGCTGAAAAGCCAGCCTACAGCAAAAGTTGAGGCAAGCTCCTGGGGCGGTTCGCGTGAGCATGACAAGAAGAAAATGAGCATGCTACGCAAAAAATTAGCGCAGCGTTTGGTGGCGGTAAAAAGCGAAACAGCCATGCTCACCACTTTTAACGAAGTCAATATGACGCCCATCATGGAGATTCGTAAAAAATACAAGGAGATTTTCAAGAAAGAACATGACGTTAGCTTAGGCTTTATGTCGTTTTTCACGAAAGCTGTTACCGAAGCTTTGCAGCAATTTCCACAGGTGAACGCGCAAATTGATGGCGATGATATCGTGTCATACAACTATGCCGACATCAGTATCGCGGTTTCCGGCCCCAAAGGATTGGTGGTTCCTGTTATCAGAAATGCTGAAACCCTGAGCCTGGCCGAAATTGAAAAAGAAGTCAAAAGACTGGCTACCAAAGCCCGCGACAATAAACTTAGCTTAGACGAAATGACGGGTGGTACTTTTACGATTACCAACGGTGGCGTATTTGGCTCGATGCTTTCTACACCTATTATCAACCCACCACAATCAGCAATACTCGGCATGCACAATATCGTAGAACGCCCAATTGCGGTGAATGGAAAAGTAGAAATTCATCCGATAATGTATATCGCACTCAGCTATGATCACCGCATTATTGACGGACGGGAATCCGTTGGGTTTTTAGTGAAAGTAAAAGAAATGCTGGAAGATCCTACACGTATGCTGTTCGGTGCAAAAGAGCCGATAGAAGTGTTGTTAGGCTTATAATTATTATGAGAAAGAAAGTTGATTTTCTGGTTTTAGGTTCTGGGATTGCGGGTTTGAGTTATGCCTTAAAGGTGGCCGAACTGGGAAAAGTGCTGATTGTTACAAAAGATGAAGCCAGCTACACCGCTACCTGGTATGCCCAGGGCGGAATTGCTGCCGTGATGTATAATCCGGATTCTTACGAAAAACATATTCAAGATACCCTGAATGCCGGCAGCTACCTGAACGACGAAAAAATCGTTAGAATCACGATAACAGAATCGACAGAGCGCGTAAAAGAACTGATCGAATGGGGAACTCATTTTGATATGCTCTCCAAGGATAAATATGACCTGGCGCGTGAAGGCGGACATTCTGAGAAACGGGTGCTGCATTTTCAGGATAAAACCGGTGCCGAAATTCAACGCGCACTTATCGCCAAAGTAAGGCAACATCCGAATATCGAGCTGCTCGAAAATTATTTTGCCATTGATTTGATTACCCAGCACCACTTGGGGCGCATTGTTCGCCGTGCACATAACGATATCCAGTGCTTTGGTGCTTACATCCTGAACCAGGAAAATGGGAAAATATCGACTATCCTGGCCAAAACCACTATGATTTCTACTGGTGGCGCCGGCAATGTGTATCAAACAACTACCAATCCAAAAATCGCTACCGGCGATGGTATTGCCATGTTTTACAGGGCAAAAGGTGTGGTTGACAATATGGAATTTATACAGTTTCATCCTACCTCTCTGTTTAATCCCGGAGAGAGTCCTTCGTTTTTGATTACCGAAGCATTGCGTGGTGCAGGCGGCATCCTTAAAGATATTTCGGGCCAAGAATTTATGCAGAAATATGACAAACGCGAATCGTTAGCTCCAAGAGATATCGTGGCACGCGCCATCGATAACGAGATGAAACTGTCGGGCAGCGACCATGTTTTCCTCGATGCCAGAAATATTCCGGAGAATGAGATTATACATCATTTCCCTAATATTTACGCTAAATGCCTGAGTATCGGTATTGACCTTACAAAAGACATGATTCCTGTGGTTCCGGCGGCGCATTATATCTGCGGAGGCATAAAAACCGACGAGAACGGCGCAACAAGCATTGCAAACCTGTACGCCTCAGGTGAAGTGAGTTCTACCGGACTTCATGGTGCTAACAGATTGGCATCCAATTCGTTGCTTGAATCCATCGTGTTTTCTCACCGGGCAAGTTTGCATGCCGGCAACTTAGCCTCTACAACGGAAATTCAAGATACCATACCCGATTGGGACGCGGAAGGAACGGTGCTGAACGAAGAGATGATCTTGATTACCCAATCGCGTAAAGAATTGCAGTCGATAATGAGTAATTACGTGGGCATTGTGCGCTCGGAGTTGCGCTTGAACCGCGCCATAGACCGCCTTAATCTGCTGCATAAAGAAACTGAAGAGCTGTATGAGAGATCCGTACTCACTGCGCCTATTTGTGAACTTAGAAATATGATCAACGTAGCTTATCTGATCACAAAGTTTGCTTCGCAACGCAAGCAAAGTATCGGATTGCATTATATGGTTGATTACTCAAAAAACGAATAAAGATGGCACTTATCAGACCAGTTAAAGGAATAAATCCAAAATTTGGAAATAACTGCTTTTTTGCGGAAAACGCAACAATAGTGGGCGATGTAGAAATGGGCAATAACTGCAGCATTTGGTTTAATGCCGTGGTGCGCGGCGATGTTCATTACATCAAAATCGGGAACAATGTCAACATCCAAGATGGCGCAGTAATTCATTGCACCTATCAAAAAGCACCCGTAAATATTGGCAATAATGTTTCTATCGCGCACAACGCTATCGTTCATGGATGCACTATTGAGGACAATGTACTGGTTGGCATGGGCGCGATTATTATGGATGGCGCGGTGGTAGAATCCAACTCAATAATTGCTGCCGGAGCGCTTGTAGGCAAAGGCGTTCGGGTGGAATCGGGAAGTGTGTATGCAGGCGTCCCGGCCAAAAAATTAAAGTCGATAGACCAAAAACTCCTTGAAGGCGAAGTACACCGCATCGCTAAATCCTACACCATGTATGCCAGCTGGCACGATGAGTCGATTGTTCCGGTGGAAGACCTGGATTAACAGATTATCATCATTCAAACAATAATTTGAAAGACACTCAGGATTTAAATCGTTTTAGAAAGCACTTCTATTCCAGATTTTTTGATTTCTGCTACAAACGGGTTTCCTGAATTAAAATCGTTTTGCAACAAAGGATGCGGTTCTATTTTTGAGTCAATTTGCGCAGCCAACAACATCAGTTGAGCCTGTAAATCAAATCGTTTTGAATCATCTAATCCTTTAAAAACCAAAGCTATATCGATATCGCTATCAGTTGTTGATTTTCCTTTCGCATAAGAACCAAACAGATAGACAGCTTTGATGTCAGGGTATGTTTTCTTAACCAGATCGAGCTATTCGATTATTGTGCTATCAATGTTTATCATTTATCCGCTTTCCGTGAAAATTAATTTTTAGTTGGCTCTAAAAGTAACCTTCGTCCCCACCAAACCTTCCGATTTGGCTGAAAGTTTGATAGCTCCGGCTTTGCCTGTGCTTCTGATTATCACCAAACATTTTCCGTTGAAAGCACTGTGCTGATCGCTATTGAAGGGTTCATGGCAATTCGGATCGCCGTTGCCGACAGCAATAATCTCTCCTTCTCCTTCAATTTCAAAATGGATATAATTATTAGATTTTGGAACGATCAGCTCGTTTTCGTCAACAATATCTACCGTAACAAAAGCCAAATCTGTTTCGTCAGCATTAATTTCGGCCCTGTCAAGGCTTAGCGCTATTTTACTGGCTTCCAGAGTGGTTTCTACCGTTTCTTCAGCCCATTCACGGCCATTTTTCCATACTTTAACATGTAGTTTTCCGGGTTCGTAAATCACATCGTTCCAGCGTAGCCGGTATTCATATTGTGCTTTTTTTCGTTTTCCCAAAGATTTCCCGTTCAGAAACAGCTCCGCCTCATCACCGGATGTGTAAACATGCACAGGCACCTTCTCTCCTAACCTTTCCGGCCAGTTCCAGTGCGGTAGAATATGTGCCATCGGGTAATCGGGCCGCCATTTTGATTGATAGAGGTAAAAGCGGTCTTTCTTAAATCCGCATAAGTCGTTGATTCCAAAAAAGCTACTACGAGCAGTAATTTCCTGAGCTCCCAGCCTTTCCATGTAATTCTTTAAGTTTGTGATTTCAGCCGAATCTGTATAATTCAACAGATCAGTAGCATCCCTGTTGAAGGGCGTTGGTTCGCCGAGATAATCAAAACCCGTCCACACAAATTCGCCCATCACCCGCGGATATCGCTCGATATACTCGAATTGCTTGTCGGGCATCAGTCCCCAGCCGGGATAATGCTGATCATAAGACGAAATGTGAAAAATGCCATTTCCGGGCACATGATCATTGGCGACACCTTCCACTACCGGGAAAAAATACTCACCTCTTGAGCTCACGCAGGAGGAAGTTTCGTTAGCCACAAAAGGCAGCTGTGCATTGGCCGAATCGCTGAAAAACTTTTCGTAAGACCAATGGTTGTAGTTGTACCCATAAACATCCAACGCTTTCTGAAAACCGTTGAAAGCAGTGCCACCCCAGTTGCAACCTGCTGTAACAGGGCGACTTGGATCGGTCATGCGCACCGTATTGGCCAAACTCATGGCCAGCTCCGGATTCCACTGATCGGGCACCTCATTACCGATGCTCCACATAAATACAGATGGATGGTTCCTGTCTCTCAAAACCATCGCCTTGAGATCGTCGATATGCCAGGCATCAAAATGAATGCTATAATCAAACTCCTTTTTGGCTGTTTGCCAGCTATCAAAAGCCTCCACCTGCACCAGAAACCCCATTTTATCGCACAAATCCAGCAATTCGGGAGCGGGCGGATTATGGCTCGTCCGGATGGCATTGCAACCCATTTCTTTCAAAATTTCCAACTGACGTTCGGCGGCTCTTGTATTAAAAGCGCCACCCAAAGGACCTAAATCATGGTGCATGCAAACACCTTTTATCTCTACTTTTTTACCGTTGAGCAAAAAGCCCTTGTCTGCCGAAAAATCAATTGTTCTAAAGCCAAAATTCGTTTGCTCTTCATGTATCAGCTTTTCGCCTTCAAACACCTGTGTAACAGCTCTATACAAGAGCGGTTTTTCAATATCCCACAGCAAAGGACTTTTCAGCTTTATTTCAAACCTCATCTCCTTTTCAGATTGAGCCGGTAGTGCAGCGGAAAGTATTTTCGACTCCGCTACTTGCTTATTTTCAGGACTGTAAACTTTTGTAAGCACCTTAATCTCAGCGACTTCTTCTCTGTAATTTTTTAGTTTTACCTGCAAGTCAATCAGGCCTTCTTCTTCCGTGATTTTTGGTGTGGTCAGATAGATGCCCCAATGGTCAATTTGTACGGTATTGGTTTTTGTGAGCCACACATTTCTATAGATGCCGGCACCGGGATACCAGCGCGAGTCTAACTTTTCGGTGTCGAGCCTTACAGCAATCAGGTTTTCTTCACCGAAATGAATATAAGGCGTGAGATTAAACCGGAACGAGGTGTAGCCATAAGGCCATTCTCCAACAAAACGGCCATTTACCCACACTTCGGCATTGGCCATGGCACCATCAAAGTCAATAAAAAGCAGCTTCGCGCTGTCGCTTTCAGGCACCACAAAATGCTTGCGGTACCAGCCAATTGCTTTCCAGGGAAGCAGGCCGGTGTCATTTTCCAGGTCATCTCTAAACGGCCCTTCAACGCCCCAATCATGTGGCAGGTTTAAATTGCGCCAATCGCTGTCGTTGTATCCCACCCGCTCAATACCGGCTGGTTCTTCCAGGTATAAATCAGGCTCAAATTGAGACGGCCCAAAGCGGTTAAACTTCCAATCGGAGTTGAAGCTTTCGCGCGAGAAATCGCTCTTAGTTTCCTGCGAAAACCCAAAAAAACCCTGTAGGATTAATAAGATTAAAATTGTTTGTTTCATGGTAATTTTGGTTTTTGGGGAGGTAAATTTCCGTTGCTATAAAACTTCAAAAATAATCCTTTTTAGCCAAATGAATAACGTAAATAGGCACTGAAAAGAAGCCGTAAAAGTAATTTTAGCTTTATTACATTTCAATGACAGTTTTTTTTCTTCAACCAAAACTTCTAAAAAATAAGGATCATTGGCTAACTTTAATATCTTTTGGCAAAGTATTTGATACACTCTGTCCTGTTGAAATTGAAACTATGACAATTTGGATTATTTTCGGTATTTTTATGCTTTTGAGCTGGCTGGTGGGCAATCAGCTCAAGCGCAAATTTGAGAAGTTTAGTAAGATTCCGGTTGAGAACGGCATGAGCGGACATGATGTTGCCCTTAAAATGCTGTTAGACAATAGCATTACTGATGTGCAAGTAGTTTCAACCGAAGGTAGCTTAACCGATCATTACAATCCAGTCAACAAAACCGTTAACCTGAGCCGGGCGGTTTACGAAAGCAGGAATATCGCTGCGGCTGCCATTGCGGCACACGAATGCGGGCATGCCGTACAGCACGCAACCGCATATAGCTGGCTAACGATGCGCAGCACCTTGGTACCCATTGTAAGTTTTAGCGCTAAGTGGGTTCAATGGGTGTTGCTGGCCGGCATACTTTTTCTACAATCGTTTCCACAGTTGCTGTTGATTGGTATCGTCATGTTTGCCCTCACCACACTTTTCAGTTTTATAACACTTCCAGTTGAAATTGATGCGAGCCGCAGAGCGCTGGCCTGGCTTAACATCAGCGGTGTTTCAAACAGCAGATCACATCCTTTTGCGCAGGAAGCACTGCGCTGGGCTGCCTACACTTATGTGATTGCCGCCTTAGCTTCGTTAGCAACACTCCTCTATTATATCGCCGTTTTTGTTGGTGGTAACAGAGACTAAAATATTTTTATATAAAATTAATTATCAAACACTTAAACCTATCAAACATGAAAATGAATCGCTTATTTCTTATTCTGGCAGTTGCTATCGCTACTGCATTTACATCTTGTAAAAAAGATGATGATATCGTAAATCCCGAACCAACCATCGACTTTAAAGGTGGTGCCAATTACACCTCAACCGATGTAACAATTAACACTGGTGATGAAATTTTGGTTGGCTTCAATGCTGCTTATAATATGGAAACTGGTGAGGAACTTACCAATTTTAAATTGACCCTCACCTCCAATAATATTCCACAAATAATTATGGATTCAACGCTGAAAAACAAAACTTTTAGCACGGATGTTAAAATCACTTTCCCTGATGCTGGTACTGCACGATTGGAAGCTAAAATAACGGATAAAGCCGGAAGAACGGCTGCCGTTTCTTTTAACATCATCGTTGAACAGGCCGGCGTAAAAGTTGTAAGGCATACCAATGTTGAGTTGGGCTCATGGAATGATGATATCGGCAGTTTCTATTCAGCAAAAGAAAACTTGATATTTACTGTTCCTCAGGCAATGGAAAATCAGGCTAAAGTTGATTTTATCTTTTATAAAGGGGTAACAAACATGAATACCATCACTGCTCCTGATGATGCTTCATTAAGCACTATTCCAAGCTTTAGAATTGACGAGTGGGCAACGAAAAATGAAACACGTTTTGTATTGACCTCTATGACCGCAGCCGAGTTTGATGCCATTGGTGATTATTACGAGTTCACTGAATTTGAAGGAAATAGCGGAGAATCAAAAGTTATTAACCTGGAAGATGGCGCTGTTGTAAAATTCCGCACACAAGCCGGTGCTTACGGACTCATCAAAGTCGTAAACTTCTATTCAAGAGGAGATATGGGTGTAATGGACGTTATCATAATGGAATAATAAATAATCCAGAAGCTTAAAAAAAGCCTTGTGAACACAGGGCTTTTTTTTTTTCAAAGCTTCTCATTTAAGCCCGTTCCGTAATGAAATATTAAATCTCATTTCGAGACGAAACTATTTCTTCAAGGCTGCTTTGCTAAAGATATATGCAGGGATTTCGGTATCAAACTCTATTTCGAGTACCACGAAATCCGTTCCTTTACCGTCTTTCAGCATGTCCTTATAATTCATCTTTGTAGGATACCAGCGGCCATCAATTTTTTTCACTTCTTTAAGTTCCGTCTTTTTTAGTAACTGACCACTTTTTGCAAATAACTCCTCGCGCAGCGGCACATATCTTTCCGTATCTACCCAAATTTTCCGGCTTTCGTAACTGGCATCCACCACTTTGGCGGTAAGCTGCAAAACCCAGGTATTTCTACCGTCAATCAGCTCTTCGCCAATCACTTCTGAATCATACATTTCAGTCAGCTTACGATTTTCCATCATATCTTCATACGAAAGGTCGGAACCCATCACCGATTGTTTGAGCATGTGGCCCGACAGTTGAATGGTACGGTCGGTAGATGGAGAATAAATCCACAGATTATCCTCTAACTTGAGCATTTTCGTTCCCTTTTCGCGTGCAGGCGCCAGGTATTCTGAGAAAGACTTGTTCTTTCCTTCCGCATAGCCAACAGAAGTAACCGTGCGGCTATTTCTTCGGCCATAAATAATCATGTCCGATTTGGTAATGCTCGTTTCCGAGTTCATATTGTCATCAACTTTTTCCAGGATTTCTGTGGCATCCTGAGCAGATAATTGTAAAGCAAAAATAATTGTAAAGAATATTGCTATTATATATTTCATTTTGAATATTTTAAGGGTTAAAATCAAACTTCTAATTCTTTAAATAAGGTTGCTGTTTCGCGTTTGTAAATACCAATCCCGGAAAGCATATTGCCAATAACCATGGCAAATAGGCCCGGAATGAATCCAATATAAAGCAGCTGGGGCGAAAACTTAGAACGCAAGGTGGACGGCATCATCATGGTGGCATCTTTCATCATTCCGCTGATGTCGATACCGTATTTTTGCATCAACAGTGTAACAATAATTCCCAGTGCCGTGCCAATGACGGAACCAATAATGCCAATGATGACCGCCTCAAAAATCATTGTTCTGTAAATATGTCCTTTCTCTTCGCCCAAAGCCAGTCGAATACCAAACTCCTGATACCTGCGCAAACCGCCGATTAATCCGGTATTCCAAAGCACAATAGACATTACCAGCACAAATATTATAACAAACATGGCCGAAACTGAATCCACTAAATCGAGGTATGACCCCATACTATTTTGCTCGCCCAGCGTTTTCATTATTGGCGCAAATTCATCAGAATCATTCGCATATTTCGCATTAAAGTTCTCACGCATTTCAATTACTTCATCTTGCATAAAAACCTCCTCCTTGCGAAAGCCCATTATTTCACCTGTAGCATCTTCCATATCGAGTATTCGCTGTGCATCAGAAAAGTCAATAATAACCGTGCCTTTGTCCATGGCCATCACGCCAAAACGTACTGTACCGCTTATCTCAAAGCTAGCAAAAGCCATGCTTCCATACATAGTACTTCCCATAAAAGTAAGCTCATCACCCACTTTTGCACCTAGTTTTTCGGCAAATTCATAACCAATGAGTACTTCGCCACTTTTTTGGGGAAGGCGGCCATCAACGAGGGAATTTTCTAGGTTTAGCCTTTCTGTTTCGCCACTGGTTTTAGAAAACAACTCAATAGCCATTCCCATGGCAGCCCCCTGGCCTTTGGATTGTTCGTTTTCGTTAGGAGCATCAATGATTCCACCGAAATTAATCCGGTTTACCCAGGTATAATTCGGGAAGTCACGGTTCAATTCCTCGTGCAATGCCTCAATGTCCATCAAGGCTAAATCGTTAGGCATTTGGTCGATATTTTCGGCATAAGCACGAGACATCACCTTTACATGGCCGGTTTGAAAACGTGCGGTCTGGTCAATCATATCGCCCAGCATACCACTCAAATAGCCGCTCAATGCAATAGTTAGAAAAACGCCGATGGCAACCACGGTAACAGGCAGCACACTTCTGTTTTTGTCGCGCAGAATGGCTTTAAAAATAAATCTTATCATGATATTCTTCCTTTTAATGCGTAAACGGGATTAAGTTTTGAGATTTTTCGTGCCGGCAAGAAACTTACTAAAGTAGCTGTAAAAACAAGTATCACAAAGGTTCCGGCTAACAAAGTCAAGCCAAAAGTGGGATAAATGACATCTGCAAATTGAACACCCATTCCTTCTATTTCGCTTCCAACATTTATACCTTGTGATAAGGTATAAAAAAACAATGGTGCGCCCAAAATAATTCCTGCAATGCCGCCAAAAATGCTATACATGCTGCCTTCTATCGTAAAAATTTTCAGCACCTGATTTCTGGTCATTCCCAATGCGATATAGGTGCCAATCTCTTTTTGCCTGCGGAAAATAGAAAGCACCTGCGTATCAAAAACTGCCAGTAAACCAAGGGCTAAAAGCACAGAATAAATTATTACCGAAGCTATTCTTTCGGCTTGAACCGCCGCGTCAAAGTCTTTTAACAAGGTGGAAAGCGCCTGAAATTCCCAGCCGGCAATTGCTGTTGGCTGATAGGCTTCATGGGCAATAAAATAGCTGGCTTCGTTAGTTAAACCTGTCATCTCTCTTAACTTATCCAATCCCAACCAAATTTGACCATTGTCAATAGTAGCCACTTTGGACTCAAAAATGGCCTCAACAGTAATATTTGCCGCATCGTAAGTGCCATTTTTGTCTCTCCACCGCAGCAGAACCTGATCGCCAGCTTTCACCTTCAAGGTTTCAGCCATACGTTTGCCAATCAGCACCGGAAATTCCACATCACTTTGAGCAAGCAATTTGATGGGAAGTTTTATCACTTTTTGATCTATCGAAATCCCTTTTAGCAAAACAGGATTCATGCGTCCTTTAGGATAAACGCTCGCTTGCCGAACTAAAACTGCGGATAAATCTTCAGTTTTTTCAGCGGATAAATTTCCATGTCCATTTTGAATTGAAAACACATCATAAGGATTGTAATTGGCATGCAACAACTGTCCGTGGCCGTATTCCCAATCCATCGCATCTTGGCGTCCCTGATTTTGCCAGCCATTTAAAAAGCCGTTGTAAAACACGATCACGATAAAACAAAAGGCAAGCACAGCAACATTTAGCCAGGTTCGCAATCCGGCACCAATCAGATTTTTGAAGGCCAATTTAAAAGCAATTTTCATTTGTTAAATTTTAAAATATTCGAGCCCATGCTATTGCACCTTCCCTTTCAGGGCTTCAACAGGATTCATGCGTGCAATTTTTCGGGCTGGCAAAAAACTGACAACAGTTGCTGACAGAACAACGATTACAATTGTTCCAAAAACCAATCCAAGCCCATAAATCGGGTACATGCGTTCGGCCATAATAATGCCCATTTCGGTGCCATCAGTGCCAAAACTAATGCCGATTTTTGATAAATACCACAAGATGGGAATGCCGTAAAGCGCACCCAAAATCACCGCAAAAATGCTGTACATACTCCCTTCTGCTGTAAAAACACGGACTACTTGCCAGCGCGTCATGCCCAAGGCGATATAAGTTCCAATCTCTTTTTGCCTGCGGAAAATGGAAAGCACCTGTGTATCGAAAATAGCCAGCAAACCGAGTGTCATCAATACAATATAAAGGATAGAACCACTAACTTTTTTAGTTTCTATAAGTTTGGTTTGCTCGCGCATCAGGTATTCCTGAGTTTCAAAATGCCAAGCCGCTGTCTCTGTGTGACTATAGTTTTCACTGGCAACAAAATAAGTTGTTTGGTCTGCTAACAAAGTTATTTCCCGGAGCTTTTCTATTGACATCCAAAATTGTCCGCCATCCACAAAAGGAACATTGGTTTCAAAAATTCCGACCACAGTAACCGTAGCAGCATCATACGTACCATTTTTATCCCTCCAGCGTAGCAAAATATCGTCACCGGTTTTCACTTTTGCCGATTCAGCCATACGTTGGCCAATCAAAACCGGGAAGTCAGCTTTGCTTTGATTTAATAAATCCGTTGGGAGATATAATGTTTTTTGATTGGGATCTATTCCTTTCAATTGAATCGGCATCATCCTGCCATTTGGATAAATATGCGCTTGTCGGATCAAAATCGGTGTAAGATTTTCTTGTTTATCCGCGGCCAGTTTGCCATGTCCGTCCTCAATGCTAAAAGCGTCATAAGGGTCATATTTTTCGTTAAGCAGGTGGCCGTTTCCCCACTCCCAGTTTATACCATCAATTTTGGCTTGTTCGTTCCAGCCGTCAATCAGACCGTTGTAAAAAATGATGACAACAAAGGCAAACGATAACACGCCGGCGTTGAGCCAGGTTCTGAGGCCGGCACCCAACAGGTTTTTGTACGCGAGCTGAAATGCCAGTTTCATTAGCGTGTAGATTTAGCGGTTACCCATTCATCTTGAGCTACTTTGCCGTCTTCCAAATGTATCAGGCGATTGAGATAGGCCATCACTTTTTCGTCGTGCGTAGAAAAAAGGAAGGTGGTTTTTAGCTCTTCATTCAGCTTTTTCATGGTTTGCAAAATAGCGTGCGCATTTTTCGCGTCTAAGTTGGCAGTAGGTTCATCGGCCAATACCAATTCGGGACGTTTTACCATTGCGCGGGCAATGGCAACACGCTGACCTTCGCCGCCCGACAGTTTTGACGGTTTTTTATCAGCCATTTTTTCCAGGCCAACCCATTCAAGCGCCTCCATTACAGCTTTTTTTCGCGCTGTGGCAGAACGTTTTTGCAGCAAAAGCGCAAATTCTACATTCTCAAAAACGGTATAAACCGGCAGCAGGTTATACACCTGAAAAATAAAGCCGATATGCATATTGCGCAACTGTGCCGACTGCTTATGCGATAAATCTGAAATCCTTTTTCCCATCACCGTGCAGCTTCCTTCTGTAGGCGAATCGAGCGAACCAATGATGTTTAACAAAGTCGTTTTTCCAGATCCACTGGGGCCAACAATTCCGGAAAACTCACCTTTTTCAAAGCTAAGGTTGATATCGCTGAGGGCCGTAAATTCGCCTTCGCCAACGGGAAAACGTTTGACCAGATTTTCGATAACAATAATTTTTTCTGACATGATTAATTATTTTAATGAGTGTAAACCAGCATTAGACGAATGCCCGGTCCTGAAAATGAATTTTCGTAGCGAATGCTTCCAAAACCCGCCTGGTTTTCGGGATTATAAAACGCCATAATGTAGCCGGAAAATTTTTTGAATTGATGTTCGTAATTTAGAAAGAAGGAAAAATCTTCTGAACTCCATGAATAATATAGCATAGCGCTGATATTGTCGAAAAACCCAACAGGATAGGACAGCGATGTTGCAGTTATATTAGAGGTATTTTTGAATTCAAAGGCTTTTTGATCAAAAGTTGAGAACATATTTTCGATAGCTACAGTTAGTCCGTTTCCAACGCCAAAGGTATAATCAATTCCGAGCGTTAAATAGGATTGATTACTAAGCATGCCCAAATCTTTAGACTTATTAATATGCACAGCTTCAAACCATAAGCCCACTTCCACGTCCCATTTTCCATCCAGCGCAAAACGGTTTTCAGGAATATTTTCAAAGACGGGAAAGCCTTGAGCAGTTTCTGAAAAAGCATTTCGGTGATGGTAAGTTGCGGCAATTTCGCCTCGTGAAACCGGTAGTTGAACGCGTCCACCAAACTCTGGAATTTTTGAATTATTCTTCAGCAATTCAAAGCCGCGTTGGTTTTCGTTTCCGTAAAGCACCCAAGCCCAGATATTGGCGTTGTTCAGGAAATAATACCTGCCCAAAAGCCCGTAAACTCCTGTGGTAAACTTTAGCGGATCGCGCGGATCAATTTCATCAAACCACTGCAAAGGCCTGAGCATGGTGGCTGTTCCAAAATCAATTTTTTGAAGTCCGGCTCTCAACTCAAACTGTTTGCCAACATAGCGCGCCCAAAAGCGGTAAGCTTTGATTGCTCCATCGGTTTGCGCGCTATCAAAAGGATGAAAAAGCACCGAAGCATACATATTTGCAGAAGCTTCAAAATCAAGTGTGGTGGAATTTTCAAAAGTATATCCGTAGTTTAATTCTGGTAAATAACGGCCACCGGCAAAGAAATTGAGTGTGTTGTCCGGACTATAACTTCCGTAAATCGAAGCTTGTCCGTCGAACTCAAAATGATGCTGTGCTTTGGCCGTCAACATAAAGCAGCAGCACAGCAAAAATAGTGGCAAACTGAATTTATTAAACATGACTTTCATTGGCCGGATTGATAATTCCGTAAAAGAAATAATTCGTCAGCTCGAGGATTACGGCCTGCTTTGAAGGATAAAGTTTTGACAATTTTTCATCCATCACTTTTTTGCTAATATCTTCGAGTAGGTATAAAATAAACTCGGGTTTGATGTCAGCACGCACTTGGCCACTCTTTTGGGCTTCAATCATGTCTTTTACAATTTCAGCATGATAACTATCTCTGTAATTAGTAATTAACTGCTGTAAATCTACGAATTCATTGTTATAAATATCGCCCAAAAACTCCTCACTCATATTTTGAGAAGCTTGCTGTTCCAGCGCAATTACTTGATTGATTTTAGCGGTAAAGTCTAAATCACTGTTCATCACCGAACGGTAGTCATTGTGCCAATTGGTCAGCATTTCGGTGATCAGGTATTCGGCAAGTACTTCCTTGTTCGCAAAATATTTGTAAAAAGTCATCTTACTAACATTTGCACTGCTACAAATTTCAACTATGCTAACCCGCCTGAGACCATGCTGCCAAAACAAAGTTTTTGCTGCTTTTAAAATTGCCTCCTTTTTTGTTTCCTTCTGATTTGCCATCTTAAATAAATACGTTTAGACTGCAAATATACTTTTTTTTGTTTAATTTGACGTTATTCGTACATTTATTATTTTAAAGTATTTATTTTATAAATCCCGAGGGGGTTGAAAACCTTCGGGGTTTCACAATAAACGACAAAAAAAAAGCCACTCGAAAATCGAATGGCTTTTTTTGTGTCTTAAAAGGCAATTTATTTGATGCTCAATTTGGCTTTAACTTTGGCTGTTACATTGTCGGCTCCTGTGCCAATGTGTAACAGAACGCCAGTAGCTGAATCCATAATATAGGTATAACTATTTTCTTTACCCACGTCTTCAATAGCTTTTTTCACTTTGTTGATAAGCGGAGTAAGCAATTCGTTTCTTTTTTCACCATACTCAACATCAGCATTTTGCTGAAAATCCTGGATACGTTGCTGCAAATCGGTCAGCTCTTTTTCTTTGGATTGACGAATCAGGTTTGACATGGTTGCCAGGTTATTTTGATAATCGCCTAATTTTGTCTGGTATTCATTGGCCATTGCGCGCAATTCGTTTTCGAGTTGTTTCTCAAATTGAACCAGCTTACCTTCGATCGTATCTCGCTCGGGCATCAATCCCATAATTTCATTGGAATCAATATAACCAATTTTCAAATTCTGAGCAGTAGCGAATGTTCCCATGCTAACTAAAGCAACAAATAAAACTAATTTTGATAAAATTTTCATTTTGTGTTTTCTGGAGATTAATACTTCAATTTTAAGTGGCAAATGTAGAAAAATTATTCCATTCTCTATCGAAAAAATGCTACCTACCTAAACGCTTAACATGCTTTAACTTATCTTATCGCCTGTCTTCGCGCCTTACAGTTTGCATCACATTCCCAATTTCGTCTAATACATCGTCGCTAATATCAAATTTATCGCTGGCATACAGCATCATAGCACCTGAGGCTTTATCGAAAACGAATGCGTAGTTTCGTGTTTCGGCGATATTCTGAATGGCGTTAAATACCTTTTCTTGAATAGGTTCAACGAGTTCTGTTCTTTTATTGAACAAATCACCTTCGGGGCCAAAATACTTCATCTGAAGATCTTTAGCTTCTTTTTCTTTAGCGATGATTTCTTCTTCGCGTTTGCGTTTCATATCTTCGGGTAGCAAAACTGATTCCGTTTGATAGTCGCGGTACATTTTTTCTACCTGATCATATTTAGCCTTAATCTCTTTTTCCCACCTTGTGGAGAGCGCGTTTAGTTCATCTTGTGCATCCTTATATTCCGGAATATTTTCTAAAATATACTCAGTGTCCACATATCCAAAACGTTGGTTCTGCGCTTGTGTTGGCGTTATTGCTGCAAGCAGAAGCACCATAACTGCGGCCATTGTTAATTTTGTTTTCATTGCTATACGTTTTAATTATAATTTATTTGCACTCCAATCCAAAAAGCTTGCCAAAATTGTTAATCAAGTGATTGATTGATTGAGAAATGGAACTGGCTGCCATTGGCGTCAGGTAATCCGGGGATTTCGTCGAAGCCATAACCCCAGTCAAGTCCTAAAATCCCAAACATTGGTAAAAACACCCTAACACCAGCTCCTGCCGAACGTTTTACATCAAACGGATTGAAGTTATCGAAGCCCAGCCAGGAGTTTCCTGCTTCCACAAATGCAAGTGCGTATATAGTTGCACTGGGATTAAGAGAGAGCGGATAGCGCATTTCGAGGGTGTATTTGCTATAAATATTCCCACCAATATTTCGGTCTTTGTAATAATAGGGTGTGATGGTTTCGTTTCCATACCCACGCATACCAATAATTTCGCGGCCATCAAGGTTATTATAGCCAGAAAGCCCATCACCGCCGAGGTAAAACCTTTGGAAAGGTGTGACCCCAATGTCGGAATTGTAATAGCCCAAGAATCCAAACTTGAGGCGTGTTGCCAGCACCAATTTGGGCAAGGTTTCAATATAAAGCGAGGTATTCAGCTTCCATTTATGGTATTCTACCCACTTGTATTTTTCATTTTCATCTAATGTTTTATAGTCTTTACCGCTAAAGGCTGAATAGGGTGGTGTCAGCTCAAGCGAGATATTGATATCGGAGCCGGAGCGCGGAAATATTGGCTGACTAATTGAGTTACGGCCAAATACAATATTGTAGCTAAACACATTAAAAAATCCTGTCCCAGTTCCAACCGTAAATATCTGGGAATAGTTTTTTAAATCATAGCGCATGAGGTTCGCAGCCTGATACAGGGTAAAGAAGTCATCTGGCCAGGTGAGACGTTTTCCGATTCCGACGGTTAGCCCGTTGATGGTAAACGAAGCCCTATTCGTATCAGATTTTGCCAGCCCGTTAGAATAAAGGGAGTGAAAATACGAAACCGTAAGCGAGGTTGGTTTACGACCACCTAACCAAGGCTCTGTAAATGAGAGGCTATAACTTAGGTAACCCTTGCCGTAAGTTTGCAATCGAACGCTTAATTTTTGGCCGTCGCCGGATGGAATTGGACGCCAGGCTTTCTTTTTAAAGGTATTGCGAAGCGAGAAATTATTAAATGACAAACCCAGAGTTCCGATAATTCTGCCATAGCCCCAACCGCCACTTAGCTCAATCTGGTCGGCTGACGTTTCTTCTACTCCATAAATAATGTCAACTGTTCCATCAGCCGGATTAGGTTGCACATCAGGTGCAATAGTTTCGGGATTAAAATAGCGCAGGTTTGCCAGCTCGCGCGTTGTTCTAATGATATCAGCTCTGCTGAAAAGCATGCCGGGTCGGGTACGCAACTCACGGATCACCACATGGTCGTTGGTTTTAGTGTTGCCTTTCACACTGACATTGCTGATGCGCGCTTGTTTGCCTTCGCGAATCCTGATTTCCAAGTCGATAGAATCATTTTCCACCAAGACTTCAACGGGATCTGCTTGAAAGAACAGATAACCATCATCCATATATAAAGAGCTAACGTCAAGGCCGTTAGGATTGTATGACAAGTTTGTTGATAGCAACTCCCTATTATAAACGTCTCCAGCTTGAATACCCAAAATTGACGACAAAAATTCTGTTTCGTATTTGGTGTTACCCACCCAGTTGATATTACGAAAATAGTAACGATCGCCTTCGTTGATATTTATTTTTACTCCTAAAGTACTGTCGGGCAAGCGATACAAGCTGTCGGATAACACAATGGCATCGCGATAACCTTTCTGGTTATATTTTTCAACGATTTTAAGCTTGTCGGCTTTGTAGTTCTCTTCAATAAATTTTGAGCTTTTGAAGATGCGTAGCTTATAATTCTCTGTGAAATAAGACTCAATACCTTGTAAGGCAGGAAAAATCCTCAGGTTCACGATTTCCCAGGTAGTGTTAACAACCAGAGGCCCGAGAGGTTTCAACGGGTTAAAAAGTCCTCTTTGCTTAGTTTCCTTCATGAATGCCTTCACTTGATCATCGGTAAAATCGTTATTCCCATTGATAGCAATTTCGCCGATTTTTACCTTCGAATTTTTATCCACTTTGATAAGCATATCGACATAATTCTCGCGGGCTTGATCAGGTTTCTGTTCAATAATTACTTCTGTATCTAAATAACCTTTCTTGTAAAAATGGTCTTTAATGATATTTTTTGTTCTCATAAAGAGATGGTCGGTAGCTACATCGCCGCGGGTAAGATTTATTTTTGAGCGAATGTCATCAGCTTCTCCTTTACGAACACCTTCAAAAGAAAATTTGGAAACACGCGGCCTTTCTTTAAGCTGTATTTCCAGAAAAATTTTGTCTCCGACAATTTCAGTGGCATAGATAGCAACATCTTCAAACAAGCCCTGATCCCACAACTTGCGAAGGGCATCGGTAATATTATCACCCGGGACGCGGATTCTTTCGCCTACCGTAAGCCCCGAAAGCATAATCAACACATTGTTATCCAAGTATTTAATTCCTTCAACAGTGATACCTCCAATTTCGTATTCTTTTGGTTTGCTATAGTCAAAAGCTGATAAATCAGAACCTATCTGAATTTGACCCAGCGCGGATTGCGTTCCTGCAAAAGATACAGCTAACAGCAAGAAAAATATTAGCATCCATTTTGAAAATGGCAATTCATTTCTCCTCATTACTTATTATTTCTTCTTTGTTATTTGTTCACTGGTTTTTCCAAAACGTCTTTCGCGGCATTGGTAATCCAAAACAGCTTCGTATAAGTCTTCTTTTCTGAATTCAGGCCAAAATTTTTGACTAAAAAACAGCTCGGCATAAGCAATCTGCCACAGCATAAAATTACTTACCCGGCTTTCACCGCTAGTGCGGATAAGTAATTCAGGATCAGGCATTCCTGTTGTTGTAAGCAAGCTCTCAAAATATTGCTGATCAACATTTTCAGGCTCACATTCGCCGGCTTTTACCAGCTCGGCAAGTTTTTTGGCTGCCTGCACAATTTCCCAACGGCTCGAATAGCTCAAAGCCAGCGTTAAAGTCATCCTGTCGTTGTTCTTGGTCTCCTCAATAGCTTTCTGCAGATGCTCACGATTGAGCTTTGGTAAACTATTTAGATCGCCTATGGCATTGAGCCGGATATTATTTTTATTAAGGGTGACTACCTCATCCTTAATGGTTTGTAGGAGCAAACGCATCAGTGCATTTACCTCAAAAAGTGGACGTTTCCAGTTTTCTGTTGAAAAGGCATATAAGGTAAGGTATGACACGCCTAACTCGGCAGCAGATTCGGCAGCTTCGCGCACAGAGGTGACTCCGCTTTGGTGGCCAAACACCCGTGGCTTTCCCTTTGACTTGGCCCACCTGCCATTGCCGTCCATAATTATGGCAATATGCTGTGGAAGCCTTTCCAGGTCAATATTTTCCTTCAAACTGATGATATTATCTGCCGCCATATTGGTTTACCAATGATTCTTTGAATTAAAATTTTCACACTTTTGCTTTCCAATCAAATTGAATTTGTAGGTAAGTGTTATACCTGCAAAGCTATACCAATCGTTGGTTTCTTTGTCACCACGCTGCATATCTGCATCAAATTTTCCTGATGGATCAGCATAAGGCTGTTTATCAGGGGATACATCGGCATATTTTGTACTCACATCGTCAATATAGTCGGTGAAGGCTTTCTGCATCCGCCATTCGATAGCCAATCCTACACGTTTTCCAAGGCTGTATTTTACGCCCACGCCGAAAGGAATTGAAAACGACATTTTATTATATGGCTCAGGACCAACACGTTCGCCCGAAATAAGATCTTGTGTATATTGACCTTCCGTTCCAATAGATTGTAAATCAGTGCCATCAAGTGCTTTAGGTGAAAACTGAAATATTGAAATTCCGCCAAAAATATAAGGAGTTACATAATCCCGTTTGCTTCCGGTAAAATAGTTGAAGAAATTAAATTCAGCAATAGCGGCAAAGTCATTTATCCTTGTTTTAAAAGCTAATCCTCTGGTTTCGTTAAACTTAACAATAGCATCCTGCGCAGTTACCTCTGCTGTAGTTGCGCTAAACCTGAATGCCCAGCGCGTACTGGCATTATAACGGACAATCAAACCAAACGCCGGTTGAGCTTCGTTAAATTGCTTTCCGGGATTGATATCACCGAGGTAATAGGCCGCCCCACCAAATAAACCTACTTCCAGATCTTGGGCGTTGGATGAGGGCACGACGAAGCACATCAAGCTGACAATCAACAATATATTAAATAACGAAAATGATTTACTCATAAGCTCTGGGAATAATTGCATGTTTAAAAGTTAATCAAAATAAAATCAAAACTTGCTGGTTTACAGTTATTTAAACACACGCTTCCGATTTGCAAAATTATCATTTTTTTCAACTAAAACCATGATTTAATTTCTCACATCTAAACCCCAAAGCAATTTATCGCGAATGGTTCCAAAAAAATCCTTTCCTTCCATAACGACCATGTTAAGTGAAAAAGGCGCTTTTTGGATTACAATATCCACTGTATCATCCATTTCGGCCATACGCGAATCCATACTTAGGGTGTAAGTAGTATGTCTGCCAACAACCCGCAGTTTGATTACACTATCGTCGGGTATAACGATGGGGCGAACGCTTAAATTGTGCGTGGCGATAGGCGTGATAACGAAATTGGCAGAATGAGGCGTTAAAATCGGGCCACCGGCACTTAGCGAGTAAGCCGTTGATCCGGTAGGTGTGGCAACAATCAGCCCATCAGCCCAATAGGCATTTACAAATTGATCGTCCACATACACCTGCACCACAATTAATGAGGTGGTTTCTTTGCGAAATATCGTAAGCTCGTTGAGTGCGTAATTGATTACAGGAAAAAGATCCGGCGGATTTTTAAGTTGAATCAGCGAGCGTTTCTCCAACGTATATTTTCCTGCAATCAATTGATTTACTGCATGGTCTATTTCCTGTTTTGAGATACTCGATAAAAAACCTAACCTGCCCATATTGATACCTATTACCGGGATGTTGCTGCTGCGAATCAAAGGCAGCGTGTCAAGCAGCGTTCCATCGCCACCAACAGAACAAACCATATCTGCAAAAGCAACCAATTCGTCATGGGTTGAGAAAACAACAATATCGTGTTCTGCTGGAAAAATATGAGATTTTATTAACTCGTAAAATGGTTTATAAACTGCCAGTTTTATACCATTTTTGCGAAGGCCGACCACCAATTGACGCAGGTAGGCGCTTCTATCAACCGAAAAACTTTTACCGTAAAGTGCAATATTCATCAACTACAAAAGTATGGTTTTGCTTTAAGCTGCAAGATTACGAATTTTAATGGATTTGAAAAGTCATTTAACAAAATTTACAGTTTACAAATCATCTAAAATCAATGCCTTTCGTGAAAATAACAAATGACAACTCCAAAATAAAAAATCTTATTACCACCCTAAATGGGCGCTGTAAAATGAATAAAAAATCCATATTCATTCATTTTGTTACGTGAATATTCGAGCCTGAAAACCAAATCATAATAGGTAACCAAATCGAGACCAATACCAGTTCCGATAAGCAAATCATTGGTAAGCGAATTGGTTCTGTCATAATATTTTTGGTGCGCATAACCCATATCAAGAAAAAGATTTACATAAAGTGCATAGTGAATTTTACTAAACTTCTCACTAGGAATCAAGGGTATTGTTCGTGTTTTTGGTTTTATCAGGTTGAATTTCAGGTTATTTTTAAATAGTCCAAAATCGGTGCCGTCAATAACATATAGCTCATACGATCGCACGAAGTCATTTTGAAAACCAAGTCCTCTTTGCAGGTAGTATGGCTGCTGTTCGCCGCCGGAGAACTTCCCGGTGATATTGGTAGCCCAAAACCAGCGTTTTGAAAGTGGTGCATACCAATCAAAAGTAGCTTTCAAGTAAAAGAAATCAGGTGCTTTTTCGAGCAGCCCAAAGCCATATTTTGAAAATTCAAAATCGAAATAATGACCATCAAGTGGGTATGGTTTGCTATCGCGGAAATCTTGTTTGTACAGGTAAAGCAACGTAAAAAACTTTGACTCATTACCCGTTTGCGTTCCCATAAATTGAGGGTTGAGCTGGGCGATGGTATCCAAAAATTTAAAGTTTTCGTAGCCCAGATATACTTGGTGCAAAAAGCGATAACCAAGGCGGTAACTCGCCATCAGTTTCAAGTAAAATGCTTCACGTGTATAAGCCTCTTCATTTTTATAGTAAAGCTGCTTATTGTCAGAGGTCTGGTAACTGATTTCACGGCTTCTGGAAAAGCCGGCCTGAAATCCTACACCAATATTTTGTTCTTTGGTGAGGTATGGGATCTCATATAAAAGTGAATAATCCTGATTATATCCTGCTCGCAGCAGTAGTTTGAGTGTTTCCATGCGGCCCCGGAAATTGTTGTGTGTAATAAAGACGCCATAATTTACACGGCTAAAATCCCGGCTTTCCAACCAAGCGTTAAAATTTCGGTCGGCAAGCTCAAAAATGGGCAGCGGCCACACATACCAGCGCTCGATCATACGTATCTTTACCTCTACGATCATGCTGTTTTCAGCTGCAAGAAGGTCGATATACACAAAATTAAACAATGAGCGGTTCAGTAAATTTTCTTTGCTAAGCTTTGCCATTGCACACAATTTGCTGAACAACAGCGTATCACCGCTTTGAAACTCCATCTCGCGAAGCACAATTTTATCACGTGTCACATCATTCCCTTCAAGCTGAATTTCACCTACAACAACTACCCTGTCGCGCTGCCCTTCGCAGTTTTCATCATCAATAGCTATCGCCTGCGCTAACACAAAAACAGGCCAAAGAACGATTACGAAAAGCAACAGGTATTGTCTCATATATTCAGGTAATTCATCAGTGAATCATAGCGTTCACGCAGGTC
>Ga0265293_10003668_pt1 | contig 28227 bp, 29 predicted proteins | sample Munlanlewell138R_FD_192505 | JGI IMG/M metagenome (GOLD analysis project Ga0265293, IMG submission 192505) | Leachate microbial communities from a municipal landfill in Southern Ontario, Canada - Leachate well 138R | ecosystem: Engineered > Solid waste > Landfill > Unclassified | place: Canada...
AATTGATTGAACGTGGAGTTTTGCCATATGAACAGATTATTTTAAATGATTATAATTGTGATTTTGATGTTAAGGAAGATTGGTTGCGGGAGCCAGATTTGAACTGACGACCTTTGGGTTATGAGCCCAACGAGCTACCGGACTGCTCTATCCCGCGACAAAATATTTACGATTTTTATGGATGGGGTAAAGGGATTCGAACCCCTGAATGACTGGACCAAAACCAGTTGCCTTACCGCTTGGCTATACCCCAACAATTAACTAAAAGCTCATTGCTAATGTGGATGGCATTATAGCCCAAAAGTAATAAAATGTCAATACCTTTTTGTGAACTTTTTTAAAAATATTAAAAATTGAAGCGAGAAAAGGTATAATGATAACTATGAATTACCTATAATTAAACAGAATAAGAGGAATATATAAATGAGAGAATCTATCAAGAGGGTAGAAGATGCAATAAATGCCATTAAGCATGGGAAAATGGTCGTCATGATGGATGATGAAGACCGTGAAAATGAAGGGGATTTGGTATATGCGGCAACTTTTAGTACTCCTGAGCTTGTAAATTTTATGGCAAAAGAAGCCAGAGGGCTCATCTGCGCTCCATTAACTGGAGATATAGCTTCACACTTGGAATTGTTGCCAATGGTGCAGAATAATGATTCCAATCATGAAACTGCTTTTACGGTCTCTATAGATCTTGCAAGTGCTAGTACCGGAATCTCTGCATTAGAGAGAAGTGACTGCATACAAAGATTGGTTCATCCGTTGGCAAACAAAAATGATTTTGTGCGCCCTGGCCATATATTTCCGCTCATTGCAAAAGACGGTGGCGTGCTTGTGCGTACTGGCCATACGGAAGGTTCTGTAGATCTGTGTAAGCTTTCAGGCATTGCGCCGGTTGCGGTTATTTGTGAAGTTATCAAAGATGACGGCACTATGGCGCGAAAAGATGATCTTGAAATATTTGCAAAGAAACATAATCTGCCAATCATATATATATCAGATATAGTAGAGTATCGTCTAGCCAATGAACAATTGGTGCATCGTATTTCAGAAGAAGATGCACAGATCAATGGGACAAAAGTAACGTTGATACATTATGAAGATCATTTGGGCAGAAAACACAAAGTCGTACAATTTTATAAGATCCATGAGCTTTCAAATGTTAAATTCCATAACATAGGGCTTGACAGTGATCTATTATTATCGCCAAAGCGCTTTGAAGTATTGATGCATGGAATTGATTATCTACAAGCAAATGGCGGTGTACTTGTCTTTTTGGATGCTAAGACAATATCTCACGAACAAGCAAAAGAGTTTGGCGTGGGCGCTCAGATCCTAAAAGATCTCGGCATATCTCAAATTCGTCTTTTGACAACAAATGCTGATACTGAATTTGTAGGTTTGGGTGGTTTTGGCCTTGATGTTGTGCAAAAAGTTATATTGACATAAATTAGAAAATGTTCAAAAACAAAACAATTACTTCTACATATATATGGGGATTAATTGTAATGTTTTTATTGGTTTTGTTGTTTGTGGTACTTTTGATCTACGAAGAATATAATGATTTTGATAGAGAAGCAAAGGTGTTACGCAGCAACTATATAACTACACTGCAGCATGAACAAAACATTAGTATTAATGAAAACGTAGACATTGAAGCTGAGATAGCCCAGAGAAAACAAGCTCTAAAAAAAAGATTGATAAAACTAATGATGGAGATTTTGTCTCTAGGGGTTATCATATTTGGTTTTGCGCTGATCTGGGCTTGGATAGTACACTATATTATTACAAAACAAGTAAGTACTTTTCAAGATTTCTTCGCAAGGGCCGCCAAAGAGCATATATTGATCGATGAGAATGAGATGATGCTTAGCGAATTTAAGAGTATGGTCGGTAATGTCAATAGTATGGTCGATGAAATTCATAAACGCAAAAACAAACTCAGAGACATAAATGTATTGTTGGAAAAAAAAGTAAAACAAAAAACAAAAGACCTATCCGAAAAAAATATATTGTTAGAAGAAGCCAAAAGTTATAGCGAATCTTTGGTAAAAGCACAAGACAGCTTTATCAAACATTCCATACATGAGATCAATACACCTTTGGCGGTTATTTTGATGCATTTGGATATATATAAAATGAAATATGACGAAAATGAATATATATCAAAGGTAGAGGCAGCCACCAAAATGATAGCCACTATTTATGATGATCTGACATATATGGTAAAGAGAGATCGCATGGACTATAAAAAAGAGTGGCTAGATATGAGTGAGTTTTTATATCAGCGTATCGATTTTTTTAGCGAGATAGCAAAAGCCAATAATCACACTATTATTTCTGATATTCAAAACAACGTAATGTTATATTTTAATCCACTTGAACTGCAACGACTTATAGACAACAACCTATCAAACGCCATCAAATACGCGAAAAAAGAGAGTGACATCAATGTGCTGTTATATCAAAACAAAGAAAATATCATTCTTGAATTTATGACAGCTTCCCAAAAAAAGATAGAAGATATAGAAAAGATCTTTTATCCGTTCCATCGCGAAGAGAGCAGCCAATTAGGCCTTGGTCTGGGCTTGGAGATTGTTCGTCTGATCTGTGATAAGGAGTCTATTAAGATAGTAGTAGATTCAACGGAAATTGCCACAAAATTTGCTTACTATTTTTCACGAACAAAGGAAAATACATGAGAGTGTTGCTATTGGAAGATGAGCCAATGCTGCAAAGTGCTATAGTGGAGTATCTGCAAGAGACAGGATATGACGTAGAGGCATTTGAAGATGGGCTTGAAGCATATAAGCACATTATACCACATCACTATGATCTATTTATCTTTGATATCAATACACCATCTATAGACGGATTGAGCTTGCTTCAAAAGCTCCAAGATGATAAAATTTTTGTACCTACGATTTTTATAAGTGCAATTACACAAATAGAACAGATATCCCAAGCATATGAATTGGGGTGTTATGATTATCTCAAAAAACCTTTCCATTTAAAAGAATTAACGCTGCATATAGAAAGACTAACAAAAAGAGGTGATATATGTACAAGACACCATGTTAATATCAGTAAAATGTACACTTATAATCTCGATGACAAGCGATTGCTTTTTGATGGCGAAGAGCAGGTGCTTACGCTAAAACAAGCACAGATCATGGAATTGTTAGCACTAAATAATAATAAAATTGTTGACTTTGATCAATTGCGCTATGGGGTGTGGGATCGCAGTGATATTGATAATGCTACTATTAGAGCAGAGATACATCGTGTCAGAGAAGTTCTAAAAGAAGATATTATCGAAACGATCAAAGGTGTTGGATATCGCCTAAAAAGTACATTTTTTACATAAAATGTCACCAAAGGTTACACTTAAAATATTTTTTTAATATTTTTCATTAAAAAAAACCAAATGCTATGTTAATGCTATGATGTTCATTCATAATTATCCTGTGAGACTTTATAAAAAAAGGGGGGATATGAATGCAAAAAATTCATTTGAGTTTGTTAACCGCATTATTGCTCGCCAGTAGTAGTGCAGTAATGGGTGATACTATTGATGAAGCATTTGCTGAGGGCAAATTTTCAGGACAGTTTAGGACCTTTTATATTGACCGCGCCTATAGCGGTATTATAGATAATAATCGTAACTCATTAGCAGTTGGGGGGCATTTGGGTTATGAGACAGCTCCTTGGTATAATCTTAGTTTGGGTGCAAGAGTATACAGTACAAATTTCATGGAAATTCATGGAAATGATCCGCGTACGACAGATAGTTATGATCCATCATTATTTGGCAGTGATTTTGAATCATATACATTTATAGGAGAGCTATATGCTAACTATAAAATAAATAATACGAATATCAAAATAGGCCGTCAAAAGCTTGACACACCATTAGCGGGCGCTGATGATGCACGAATGCTTCCTAGTCTTTTTGAAGCCGTAGTAGTCAGCAATACAGACATCAAGGATACTACGCTAATTGCAGCTCATGTTACTAAAGAAAGCGTCGGGACTTTTGGGAATGCGTATGCTCCGGCAGGTCCTTTAGGTTTGCAAAGTGGTTATGGACTAGGTTTTGCAGATGCGACTAACGGAAGATTCCGAGATATGGGCAATGTGGCTCTTGGCGGAGATGTCAATACGGATGGCGTAACGGCAATTGCAGCCATATATAGCGGTTTGCCTGGACTCAAACTCCAAGCATGGGATTATTACGCATATGATATTCTAAATGCTCTTTATCTTCAGGCAGACTATGGATGGGATGCTACCGAGGCACTTAAATTAAATGCTTCTGCGCAGTATATTAATGAATCCGATGTGGGTGATAGGCTTGCCGGTAATGTAGACAGTAACTTCTGGGCTGCCAAGTTTGGTGCTAGTTATGGAGATTCGGCTGCATATGTAGCTTATTCTCAAACTGGCAAGAGTACCGGTTCTTCGATGAATGGGGGTATAATTACACCATGGGGCGGTATGCCGGCATTTACGCAAGCTATGGCTACTAGACATCAATTCTTTGCAGACACTGATGCGTGGAAAGTAGGGGCAAGCTATAATTTCAAAAATTTGGGACTTCCTCTTTTGGCCTCCGTTTACTATACTTCATTTGATATTGGTGCGGATAATACATACACCAATACGGCATTCAAAGCATCAGAGGGTGGGTTTGATTTTACCTATGATCTTGCAAAAAATACCAAGATCAGGCTAAGAGCAAACTATCCGATAGATTTCAAGCCTGGTCTAGACTGGGATGAATACAGGGTGATATTTAACTATAATTTTTAAAAAGGATAAAAAATGAAAAAAGATACAGTAAATCAGATTCTTTCTAATCCAAAGTATCAAGAATTAGTGTCCAAGCGAAGTAAATTTGCATGGATGCTCTCAATTGTTATTTTAGTCGTGTATTATGCATTTGTATTAGTGATAGCATTTGATCCTGCTTTGTTGGGAACAAAAATCGGTACCGGAGTAATAAGCGTAGGGATTCCTGTGGGGATGGGCATTATTGTCCTTTCATTTATATTGACAGGCGTATATGTAAGAAGAGCTAATAGTGAATTTGAAGCTCTTACTCAAGATATTAAAAATTCACTCAAATAAAGGAAAATTATGAAGAAGATACTTTTTTTATCTTTGGCACTCAGCCTTACGGTGTTTGGTGCTGAAGCTTTTAGCGGAGAGGTGCAAAAGCAACCTCTCAATATTTCCGCAATTATAATGTTCCTTGTTTTTGTGGCCGGTACTCTTGGGATCACATACTGGGCTGCTAAACGCACCAAGACAGCAAAGGATTTTTATACAGCAGGCGGCGGCATTACCGGTTTTCAAAATGGTTTGGCAATCGCGGGAGATTATATGTCTGCTGCATCATTTTTGGGAATTTCGGCATTGGTTTACGGAGCTGGATTTGATGGACTTATCTATTCTATAGGATTTTTGGTAGGATGGCCATTGATTTTATTCTTGGTATCCGAGAGACTTCGTAATCTTGGTAAATATACATTTGCTGATGTGGTTGCATATCGTTTGCAGCAAATACCTATACGAACACTTGCTGCAGCTGGGTCTATCACAACGGTTATTATATATCTGATCGCACAAATGGTCGGCGCTGGTAAATTGATACAATTACTATTTGGACTTCCTTATTCGTGGGCAGTAATCATCGTTGGAACACTTATGGTTTTGTATGTTACTTTTGGTGGAATGCTGGCAACTACTTGGGTACAGATCATCAAAGCTGTTTTACTTCTTTGTGGAGCTTCATTTATTGCACTAGCGGTATTGATGCAATTTAATTTTAGCTTTGAAGGACTTTTTGCAAATGCAGTAAGCATTCACCCTAAGCATGACGCTATTATGAGCCCAGGCGGACTTGTGCCAGATGCATTTTCAGCGATTTCACTTGGACTTGGTTTGATGCTTGGAACTGCGGGCCTGCCTCATATCTTGATGAGATTTTTTACAGTAGCTGATGCAAAAGAAGCACGTAAATCCGTTTTTGTTGCTACAGGATTTATCGGGTATTTTTATATCCTTACTTTTATTATTGGATTTGGTGCTATTGTAATGGTACTTAATAATCCTCAATATCTTGACGTTGCCAAACAAGCAGCTGAAGGCGGAGCACCTATCTTGGGCGGTAATAATATGGCTGCGATTCACTTGTCACATGCGGTAGGAGGCAACTTTTTCCTAGGCTTTATCTCAGCTGTTGCTTTTGCAACTATTTTGGCTGTTGTATCTGGTTTGACGCTTGCTGGCGCATCTGCAATTTCACATGATTTGTATGCAAACGTCTTTATGCGTGGTAAAATTGATGAAGCAAATGAAATGAGAATTTCAAAAATTGCTACAATTGCTTTGGGAATAATTGCTATTTTCTTAGGTATTGTTTTTGAAAAACAAAATATTGCTTTCATGGTAGGGCTTGCATTTGCAATTGCTGCATCTGCTAACTTTCCGGTACTTTTCCTTGCAATGTTTTGGAAAAAACTCACTACAAGAGGAGCAGTGATCGGTGGTGCACTAGGACTTATTACAGCGATTGTTTTGGTCATTTTGAGCCCAATAGTTTGGGTAGATGTATTTAATAATGCAGAGGCTATTTTCCCTTCTAAGTATCCTGCGCTTATTTCTGTTACTGTAGCATTTGTGGCTATTTGGTTCTTTTCGATCACAGATAAAAGCGAAACAGCAGCTGAAGAAATCGAAGCGTTTGATGCACAAAACATTCGTTCTCAAACCGGTATAGGTGCAGAGGGCGTATCGTCTCATTAACCCAATCAGTCAAAGTCCAAAATGGGCTTTGATGCAAAGGAGTCAGTCTTAATGATGGAATTGTTAAAAAACTTACAAGCATATCCGCCTTTTTCTTTATTGGATATTGAAGCAATTAAAGAATTTGAATATGCTGGTCAGATTGCATACTATCCCTCAGAAACAATATTAGTAGAAGTCGGTCATGTGTTTGAAATGTTATATATAATCATAAAGGGCCGCGTAGAAGCATATCACGATGATGAGCTTATTAATGTATATAACACCCATGATTCTTTTGGGGGTATTGAGCACCTCAAACAACATCCATCCAATGAGCGCTATATCGTTAGTGAAGAGTTGATCTGCTATGAGATCCCAAAGCATATTTTTCTCGCTATTTGTGAAAAGAATCATGCTTTTAGAGATTACTTTATTGCTTCATTGGTAGATCGTGTAGATCTGTTAAAAGAGAAACAAGAATATGCTTCCATGAGTGATTTGATGATAGCACGATTAGAGAAAAATCTCTTACATGATGTGTGTATCGTAGAATATAAGACGAGCATCAAAGAAGCACTTGAAAAGATGGAAGTACAAAAAGTTAGTGCACTTCTTGTGCGCAATCAAGAAGGGTATGGGATCGTAACAGATACTAATCTGCGCCAATATATTTTGCATAGAGACGAGCAAGAACTTAAGACCATCGGACAAATACAAACTAATCCAATAATTACCATACAAGAGGGGGAATTGTTATTTAATGTGCTTTTGCTTATGACTCAACATTCTATCAAGCATCTTCCTGTGTTGAATGATAAGTCTGAACCAATAGGCATGCTTGAGCTTATTGATCTGGTGAGTTTTTTTTCTAATCAAACCCATCTTATTACAGTTCAAATTGAAAGTTCAACTACCCTAGAAGCCACTATCGAAGCTTCCAAACGCGTAATGGTAATGATCGGAGCTTTGCACTCAAGGGGAGTAAAGAGCCGGTATATAGCCAAACTAGTTTCAGAAATCAATAAAAAAATATATACAAAACTTTTTTATTTTATAGTACCAAAGGAATGGCATGAGCATTGCGCTTTGATACTTTTGGGAAGCGAAGGAAGAGGAGAGCAGATCTTGCGTACGGACCAGGATAATGCTTTTGTATTTGAAGATGGATTTGAACCTAATGATGTAGAGAAAATATCGCTTTCGTTTATTGAAGCATTAGATGCTATTGGATTTCCAAGATGCGAAGGCAATGTAATGGTCATAAATCCTAAATGGAGACAGCATGTTGAGGAGTATGTTGAATTGTTTGATATCTGGGTGGAGCACTCCACTCCAAATTACCTAATAGATATGGCGATCTTTTTTGATTCAATTTGTGTAGCAGGTAAACAATCGTTGCATACATATCTCAGAGAAACATTGATATATAAAGTACAACAATATCCTATATTGATAAGACATTTTGCCAAATCTATAGAAAATTTTGATTCAGCATTGGGTCTTTTTTCGCAATTTTTGACTTTGCACAAAGAACATAAAAATGAGATCGATATCAAAAAAACAGCTCTTTTCCCAATGGTGCATGGTATAAGAGCACTTGCTTTAGAGCAGGGCATTGGAGTAACAAATACATATGAGCGTATCAAAGAACTTAATAATAATGGTTTTTTAAGCAGAGAAGACGCACAAGAGATGATAGAAGCTTTGGAGGTCATTAATACTTTGAGGCTGCATGCACAGCTCAAACAGTATAACTCTAAAAAACCTATAAGCAACTATATTTCATTATCTGGATTAGGTAAAATGGAACGTGACTTACTAAAAGACGCACTCAAAACGGTAGCGCATTTTAGGAAAATCGTTTCTTATCACTTTCAACTATCTATGGTGGGATGATGTTTAGTTCATTTAAAAATTATTGGCAAAAAAAGGGGCTCAAAGACGAGCGTTTTACATTTTTATTTGATGATCCACCACCGGATGAATTTGTAGTATTTGATACAGAGACCACTGGGCTTGATCCTAAAAAAGATAATATTGTCTCTATCGGAGCAGTTAAGATCAAAGGCAATAAAATATTGACCAATGAAGCATTGCATATTTATATTAAGCAAGAAAGCCTTATCTCTCAAGAGAGTATAAAGGTTCACAGAATAAGAAATTGTGATTTAGAAGGCGCCATCACCATAGAAGAAGGGATAGAGCGATTTTTGTATTTTATTAGAAATCGTACACTGGTAGGATATTATCTAGAGTTTGATGTCGCGATGATTAATCGTTACATAAAACCGATGTTAGGCATAAATTTGCCAAATAAACAACAAGATGTGTCCGCAATTTATTATGATAAAAAAATATCATTGATTCCGCAAGGAAATATAGACCTGAGGTTTGATACAATTTTGGACACCTTAAAATTACCAAGGTTACAATGTCATGATGCACTTAATGATGCCATAATGACAGCCATGATGTATCTTAAATTACAACATAGTCATTCACTACGATAACAAGGAGAACAGAAGTGTTAGAAGAAAAATATTACCCAAATAAAGAACATATGCCATTTGCAGCAATAAAGAGCATGGAAGAATATAATGCCCTTATGAATGAAGCAATGGATGATTATGAAGGGTATTGGGGCCGTTTTGCGAAAGAAAAAATTGATTGGTTTAAACCTTTTGATAGAGTGTTAAATGAATCAGAAGCACCTTTTTATAAATGGTTTGAAGGTGGGCAGCTCAATGTTGCCCATCAATGTGTAGATAGACATATAGCTACAAAGAAAAACAAAGCAGCTATTATATTTGAAGGGGATAATGGAGATCAAAAAATTATTACTTATCGTGAACTTTCATATGAAGTAAATAAAACTGCAAATATGTTCAAAAACCAATTTGACGTCAAAAAAGGTGATAGAGTAGTGCTTTATATGCCTATGATACCAGAAGCTGCTATCAGTATGTTAGCATGCGCAAAGATAGGTGCTATCCACTCCGTGGTTTTCGGTGGATTTAGCGCAGAGGCACTCAAAGATAGAATTATAGACGCAGAGGCAAAACTAGTAGTTACAGCAGATGGAGCATTCCGTAAAGGATCTCCATATATGCTTAAGCCTGTGGTGGACGATGCATTACAGAGTGGATGCGAATGTGTTAAGGCAGTCTGTGTAGTAGAGAGAAATGGTGAGGATATAGAGTGGGTAGAAGGCAGAGACTATTCATACAATGAACTTATCAAAAATGAATCACCCATTTGTGAAAGTGAAATTATGGATAGTGAAGATCCTCTATTTTTGCTCTATACAAGCGGAAGTACCGGTAAACCAAAAGGCGTACAACATAGCAGCGCAGGATATATTCTTTGGGCACAAATGACCATGGAGTGGGTATTTGACCTTAAAGATAATGATACATACTGGTGTACTGCCGATGTGGGTTGGATCACTGGGCATACTTATATAGTTTACGGTCCTTTGGCTGCAGGGGCAACTACTGTGATGTTTGAAGGTGTACCTACTTTCCCCGATGCCGGAAGATGCTGGAAGATGGTAGAAGAGTATCAAATAAATCAATTCTATACTGCACCTACCGCCATAAGATTGCTTCACAAAATGGGAGCTGATGAACCTAAAAAATATAATCTCTCTTCCCTAAGAATTTTAGGAACGGTAGGAGAGCCTATAGACCCGGCTGCTTGGAAATGGTATTATGATGAGATAGGCGGCGGCAAATGTGCCATTGTTGATACATATTGGCAGACAGAAACCGGTGGACATATGATATCTCCGCTTCCATTTGCAACTCCTATAAAGCCTGCTTGTGCTACATTCCCGCTTCCTGGCATAATGGCAGAGATTTTGGATGAAGATGGACAGCCTGCGCCTATAGGTGAAAAAGGATTTATGTGTATCACAAAACCATGGCCAAGCATGATAAGAAATATATGGGGCGATAGCGAAAGATTTGTAAAATCATATTTTGGAGATTGCAAAAAAGACGGTAAGGCTGTATATTTCACAGGTGACGGTGCAATGATCGATGAAGAGGGGTATATGACAATCACCGGCAGAACCGATGATGTTATTAATGTAAGCGGCCATCGCATGGGTACAGCTGAAGTAGAAGCAGCTATTAAAAAACACTCAGCAGTTGCAGCAGTAGCCGTAGTAGGTAAGCCTCATCCTATAAAAGGTGAAGGAATTTTCGCTTATGTTGTACTCAAAAATGAAGATACTATGGCTGAAGAAATGGCACTGGTCAAAGAGATAAATAGTATCATCAAACAAGAGATCGGCGCTATCGCAGTATGTGACGATGTAGTATTTGTGCCCGATCTTCCAAAAACAAGATCAGGTAAAATAATGAGAAGAATATTGCGTTCTATAGTCAAAGGTGAGGCTATTACCCAAGATACCTCAACTTTGGAAGATCCAAGCATAGTAGGCAAGATAGAGTCTATAGTAAATTCTTGCGTATTGTAATTTCGCTTAATTATGACGAAAGCTGCCCTAATTATTGGGGCAAAGCGTCATATAATTGTTTAATTTTTTTAAAATCTTCCCAAGCTTCATGTTTATGTGAAGGATTTCTAAGCAGATAACTTGGATGATATGTAGGCACGATTGTGTAATCGTCTTTTTCTATTGCAACACCTCTGATTTTTGACATTTTGGTTTCATCTCCTGTGAGATAATGATAAGCAATACCTCCCAAAACTACTACTATTTTTGGTTTGATCAGCTCTATCTGCTTATATAAAAATGGTAGACAAGTATGGGCTTCAACCGAGCTTGGTTCACGGTTTTTAGGAGGATGACATTTGACTATATTGGTTATAAATACATCTTCTTTTGATATATTTAAAACATTGGTTATGATCTTATCAAGTATTTCTCCACTTCTTCCCACAAACGGTTTGCCTGATTCATCTTCGCTGCTGCCAGGAGCTTCTCCTACAAAAAGTATCTTGGCATTTATGTCGCCTTCGCCAAAAACTACATTTTTGCGATATTTACTAAGTTCACAAAGGTGACATTTTGATATTTGTTTTCTAAGTTCTTGCATATTTTGAGGTAATTGTAATGATATTTCATCTTCTTTGTATGGTGAAATATTGCTATAGTCATAACCTAGTGATCGAAGTGTATATAATTGTTTTAATTGCAGTGCATTATAGAGGTTTTTCATAGCGGTATTATAACTTTATGCATCTTAAACGGTTAACTTTTGACATATTACTATATATCTTGATTTGTCAAAAAAAATCTAGAAAATAAATAAATATTACAAAAAAAATTGTCTGAATCGTATTTTTTTGGTACAATCAATTTGTTATTATAATTTTGAAAGATATTGTTTTGTTATAAAATGCTTATGTATGATCAGCAAAGTTGGTCATATCGGAAAAATGATTTTTCAAAGGCTATAAATGAAAGTGCAGTGGATCAAAAAAGAGCCTGACAACTTTTCAATTTGTCCTAATTTGATGGATTATAAAAAAGAGTATAGTGCTTTTAAATGGGAAGATGTCGCTTTGCAATTTCAAGGATTGCCTTCAGGTGGGCTCAATATAGCCCATGAAGCTATAGATCGTCATGCTAACGGACCTTTGGCCAAAAAAACAGCATTAGTGTGGCTGGGAGTTAACGGTGAGAGACGTGAATTTTCCTTTCTTCAAATGAAACAGGAGAGCTCTAGGTTTGCCAATGTGCTCCAATCTTTGGGATTAGCCAAAGGTGATCGTATTTTTACCCTTACTGCGCGTCTTCCGGAATTCTACATAGCTACTGTAGGAATTTTTAAAAATCGCAGTGTGCTGTGTCCTCTTTTTGTACAATTTGGCCCTGAGCCTATCTTGCAGCGTATGAAAAAGGGTGATGCGAAAGTACTTTTGACTACAAAAGCTATTTTTGACAAAAAAGTGCGCCCTCTGCTTGATCAGCTTCCGCAGCTTCAAACCGTCATACTTATCGATGCGATGGAGGATGAAAGTGACAAGATACGTTCTTTGAACGCTCTGATGGCACAAGCCTCTGATATATTTGAGATAGCACCTACCGATCCGGAGGACATGTCCATCCTTCATTTTACTAGTGGTACGACCGGGATGCCAAAGGGCGTTGTGCATGTCCACAAAGCCATCTACATGCATTGGATGAGCGGGAAATATGTTTTGGATATGCATCCTGATGATATCTATTGGTGTACAGCCGATCCAGGATGGGTGACAGGTACTTCTTACGGGATCATTGCTCCATGGCTTCATGGTATCACTAATATCGTCGATGAGGCAGAATTTGATGCCAAGAGATGGTATGAGATACTGCAAAACGAAAAAGTAATGATTTGGTATACAGCCCCTACGGCTATAAGACGACTTATGCGCTTAGAAATTGATCCTCTTGGAGAGTATGATCTTTCAAACTTACGATTGGTGCACAGTGTCGGTGAGCCGCTCAATCCCGAAGCTGTTATCTGGGGATTGGAAAAACTTGGACTGCCTATTCATGATAATTGGTGGCAAACAGAAACCGGTGGCATCATGATAGCTAATTTTGCATCCGAGCCGATTCAGCCTGGCTCTATGGGGCTTCCGCTCCTAGGGGTTGAAGCATCCATCATTAACCATGACAACGATAGCGGCATTTTTGAGATGGTCAAAACAGGTCAAAAAGGCGAACTCGCCATCAAATCGGGATGGCCTTCTATGTTTCGTGGATATTTGCACGAAGATGAGCGCTATAAAAAGAGTTTTTTTAATGAGTGGTATCTCACCGGAGATTTGGCATATCAAGACAAATACGGCTATTTTTGGTTCATTGGGCGCTCAGATGACATTATCAAAACTTCCGGGCATATGGTAGGCCCATTTGAGGTTGAAAGTACGCTCATGGAACATCCTTCCGTAGCAGAAGTAGGAGTGATAGGCAAACCTGATCCTATTATAGGAGAAGTGGTCAAAGCCTTTATATCATTAAAAGCCGGTTTTATGCCAAGTGAAGAGCTTAGACGTGAACTGATCGGTTTTGGACGACAAAAACTAGGTGTTGCAGTAGCGCCCAAAGAGATTGAATTTCAATCCGATCTGCCTAAAACTAGAAGCGGAAAGATAATGCGCAGGCTTTTGAAAGCTCGAGAGATGGGTTTGCCTGAAGGCGATATCTCAACATTGGAACATTAAGGAGTATATGAATATGCAAATAGATATCAAGCAAGCTAGATCTTACTATCAGCAAATGTTGCTTATCAGGCGTTTTGAAGAAAAGTGTATGGAGTTGTATAGCCATGAATTCATTCGTGGGTTTTTGCATCTATATATCGGAGAGGAAGCCATAGCAGTAGGAGTCATGGATGCAGCTAGCGCTGAGGATGCCATTATTGCTACTTATCGGGATCATGGCCAAGCTCTTGCGCGTGGGATAGAGCCTAAGGCTATTATGGCAGAGTTACTTGGAAAACTTGAGGGGTGTTCGCGCGGACGAGGGGGTTCTATGCATCTTTTTGATGTCAAGACACGTTTTTACGGAGGTCTTGCGATCGTAGCAGGGGGGTTGCCATTGGCTGTAGGTATGGCTCTTGCGGATAAGATGATGAAACGAGATAGTGTAACTATCTGTTTTTTTGGAGAAGGAGCCGCTGCAGAAGGAGAATTTCATGAATCGCTTAATTTGGCGGCCTTGTGGAAACTGCCGATACTGTTTGTATGCGAAAATAACCTTTATGCCATGGGGACTGCCCTGGAGCACTCAGAGTCCGAACAAAATATTGCAGCAAAAGCTTCAGCCTACAATATAACCGCAACCCAAGTAGATGGAATGGATGTATTTGCCGTAGCAAAATCTGCTAAAGATGCTATTGCACAGATCAAAAAAAATAGCGCCCCTGTATTTATCGAGTGCCTGACATATCGTTTTCGGGCCCATTCAATGTTTGATGCGGAACTTTACCGAGACAAAACAGAAGTAGAAAAATGGAAGCAAAAAGACCCTTTGGTGGTATTGAAAAACAAACTTGAAAGTACAGATCTAGGCTCGCAATTAGGCGAAGACGAGCTAGAAAAAGAGGTCGCTTCAGTGATCGAAGAAGCTGTTAAATTCGCCAAGAACGGCACACTCGAGCAGACTGAAGATCTAGAAAAATTTGTTTATTCCACAGAGGTGCAGCAATGAGTGATACAATAACTTACCGCGAGGCGGTACGAGCAGCGATACGAGAAGCTATGCAGAGTGATGAGCGTGTCTTTCTGATGGGAGAGGATGTGGGAAAGTACGGGGGCAGCTATGCAGTAAGCATGGGTTTTTTGGAGCAATTTGGAAGCGAACGGATCATAGATACCCCACTTAGTGAATCAGGTTTCACCGGAGCTGGGATAGGCGCTGCACTGAATGGTATGCGGCCAATTGTTGAGATCATGACTGTTAATTTCAGTTTTTTAGCGCTTGATCAGATCATCAACAATGCTGCAACTATGTTGTATATGTCAGGCGGGCAATTTAATGTTCCGCTTGTGATCCGTATGGCAACAGGGGGTGGCAATCAGCTTGGTGCGCAGCACTCACATTCTCTGGAAGGGTGGTATGCCCATATCTCAGGGCTCAAAATTCTTACTCCTGCAACAGTGCAGGATGCATATGATATGCTGCATCTTGCACTCAAAGACCCAAATCCTGTACTGATCTTCGAGCATGCACTTTTGTATAACAACAAAGGAGAATTAGATAAACAAGCTGTGCCGCTAGAAATCGGAAAAGCTTTTGTGCATCGCCAAGGAAAGGATATAAGTATCATTACTTACGGTATCAGCCTATTTAAATCACTTGAAGCGGCCGAAATGCTTTCTAAAGAAGGGATAGAAGCCGAAGTGATAGATCTGCGCTCGCTGCGTCCTATGGATGATGAGACGCTAATGAGTTCTGTTCGTAAAACACATCGTGTACTGATCGTAGATGAGGGGTGGAAGTCGGGCAGTATATCTGCGGAGATCATGGCCCGTATAAACGAACAGGCCTTTTATGAGCTTGATGCCCCCATGCAAAGGGTCTGTTCTGTCGAGGTCCCATTTCCTTATGCACATCATCTTGAGCAAGCCGCTTTGCCTCAGGTAGAAAAAATCGTAGTGGCAGCACAAAAACTGATGGAGGAATTATGAGTACATTTGCTATGCCGAGCCTTGGCGCAGATATGAAATCCGCGGTGCTCATGGAGTGGAAAGTAAAAGAGGGGGATAGTGTCAAAAAAGGCGATGTGATCGCAGAAGTAGAGACAAGCAAAGGAGTGATCGAAATAGAGGTATTTGAAGATGGTATAGTCGAAAAGATCTTAGTCCAAGAAGAGACAGAATCTGCGGTCGGAACCCCTCTTGCCATTATCAGCAGTTCAAATGAAAGTGCAGTTGTTGAAAAACCGGCCAGTCCAGATATGGCTGTAGAAGAAGCAGAGTCTCCATCAATTCCGCCTCAGCCAATATCTGATAAGCCGATAGAAACCCAAAGAGTTAAATCCTCTCCTCTTGCCCGCAAAAAGGCTAAAGAGTTGGGTATAGAGCTTTCAACTTTAGCCAAGGATGACAAACCAGTGCATCTTGAGCAGGTTGAATCCAAAAAGGTATCTAGTACCACAGAAATGAGTGGCATGAGACAGGCAATTGCCAAAGCTATGAGCCGCTCGAATGCCGATATACCGCATTATTACCTGAGTACCCCTATTAATATGACATCAGCCTTGCATTGGCTTGAAGAACAAAATCGAAACAGAACCATCGAAGATCGTATCTTGCCCGCAGCTCTATTGATACGTGCCGTTGTGCGTACACTTCAAGAAGTTCCGCAGCTTAATGGTTTTTGGATGGATGATGAGCTGCACATGAGTGAGGATATCAATCCAGGTATCGCTATAGCGCTTCGCAAAGAGGGTCTTATAACCCCGGCACTTTTGAATGCAGAGCATATGGATATAGATACCACTATGCGTGCACTTAGTGACCTCGTCACTAGAACTCGCTCGGGCAAACTACGCGGCAGTGAGATCACGCAACAGACTATTACTATTACAAATCTCGGTGATCTTGGCGTGGAGAGTGTATATGGTGTTATTTATCCTCCACAAGTAGCATTAGTGGGACTTGGACGCATCATTGATGCTCCATGGGCCGATGGAGATAGCTTAAGTGTACGCAAAGTTATGCAAGCGACACTTGCCGGAGACCACCGTGCAACAGACGGACGGACAGGAGGGCAGTTTTTAAATAAACTTGATCAAATTCTACAAACACCAGAGGAGTTGCTATGACTGCCCAAGAGATAAAACAGGTCGTAATCAAACAGATCTTGGAGATCGCACCGGAGATTAATGAAGAGGATATTGATCCTGATGCGCATATCCAACGCTCGCTTGAAATAGATTCATTTGATTTTTTGCGCATACTTACTGCGCTCAATAAAACAATCGGCGTAGAAGTGCCGGAAGCCGATTATGGGCAAGTAGATACGCTCACTCATATGGTGGACTATTTTGTCAAACATTTATAAGACAATCTATGATGATTTTAAAAATCTCAAAACCGAAATGATAAAAATATGAAGCAATGGCGATTGATCAATACCAGGCTTAAGGAGGGAGCGTGGAATATGGCCGTGGATGAAGCATTATTGAAGTGTTACTCGCAAGAAGATATGCCGATCTTGCATCTTTATGGATGGGAGAACACTATCAGTATAGGGCGCTTTTCGGCTCTAGAAAATAGTGTAGATATCGGAGAATTGAAAAAAAACAATATTTGTTATGTTCGTCGTATGAGCGGTGGCGGTATTTTGGTGCATGGCAGTGATCTTTCATATTCTCTCATCCTTCCTCGGATAGAATGCAAAGAAGGGGTTAGGGCAAATTATCGCTATTTGTGTACTTTTTTACTGCATTTGTATGAAAAACTAGGGTTAAAGGCTTATTTTGTTCAAGAGTCAGGATTAAAACAGAAACATTCCAATATATGTTTGGCCGGGCGCGAACCCTATGATATAGTCATAGAGGGTAAAAAAATAGGAGGTAATGCCCAGCGCTATACACGCAATGCTTTGTTCCAACACGGAAGTATACCGATGAGCTTAAATGAAACAGCATTTGACTCGTTATTTCTGGAGGAGTCGGGCATGAAAGCTGCCGCATCTCTTCAGAAATGCGGAGCTGTAATCACACATGAGATGCTTGCAGAGCTCTTAATAGAGACATTTTGCGAAACGTTCGAAGCAGAGGTTGTACCAAGTTCATTGAGCCCATTTGAAGAGCAAAATGCCAAAGAACTTTTTGAAAAGAAATATACACAAGAAGGATGGAATCTATATGCCAAGAATCTTTGCTCCCAAGCCTGAATGGCTCCGCAAAAAAATTACGCCAAGCAGCCATCAGGCAATGAAGAGCTTACTAGGAGAGGGGAATATTCATACGATTTGCGAAGAGGCGCTGTGCCCCAACATCAGTGAGTGTTTTTCGCAAAAGGTGGCGACATTCATGATCCTTGGAACACAATGTACACGTGCTTGCAGTTTTTGTGCCGTAAGTAGAGCCAAGCCTATGCCCCCGGATCCTTTGGAGCCTGAAAAAATAGCCAATGCGGTTTTGAACCTTGGATTAAAACATGTCGTCATTACTTCGCCGACTAGAGACGATCTGAAAGATGGAGGAGCACAACATTTTTGCAAAACAACACGTGCCATCAAAGCTCTGGATGACCTGATCGATGTTGAGCTTTTGATCCCGGATATGCAGGAAAATGATAACGCATTAGAGCAAATTGCACTAAGCGGCGCAAAGATCATTGGACATAACCTAGAGACCGTACCCAGACTTTATCATGTGCGCATGGGTTCGCAATACCAACGCTCGCTCAACGTTTTGCGTAAACTTTTAGAATTTAACCCCCTGTGTACGACCAAAAGCGGTATCATGCTTGGTCTTGGCGAGCGGGATGATGAAGTCATACGATTAATGAAAGATCTTTTGAGTGTTGGCTGCCGCTTTTTAAGCATAGGGCAATATCTTGCTCCATCTTTGTATCATGCAGCAGTGATTGAGTTTGTAAAACCTGAAAGGTTTGAATTTTTTCGCAGAGTCGGGCTTGAGATGGGGTTTAGATATATCAAGAGTTCGCCATATACGCGCAGCAGCTATATGGCGCATGAATATTTGGAGGAACAATGAAACAGTTTCAAACAGTTGTTATCGGTGCAGGTCCTGCAGGATATGAAGCGGCATTACAATTAGCCAAGGCGGGGATCAAAACACTGCTTATAGACAAAAGCAAAGAACATATTGGCGGAGTATGCCTCAACAAAGGGTGCATTCCGACTAAAAACTATCTACAGTATGCAGAGTTTACTGCCAAAGCTTCTTTTTTTGGTGCTCGTGGGCTAGAGCTGGAGATGAAAGGACTGGATATCAAAGAACTTGCCATGCATACAACATTACTCAAAGACGAACTTCGCTCAGGTGTCTCATGGCTGCTAGAACAGGCTGGTGTCGAGATGTTTTATGGATCTGCATCGTTTATTGACAATCATCATATCAGCGTATCAGATGAAGCCATAGAGTTTGATCACTGTATCATTGCAACAGGTTCAGCAAATAAGAGAGTATCTGAAATTCCAATAGACGGCAAACGTATCGTTTCAAGCGATGAAATATTTCAGCTAGAAACCATCCCGTCTTCTATAGTGATCATTGGAGGAGGGTTTATTGGATGTGAGTTTGCAACATTTTTCAACGCTTTTGGTGTAGATGTGACGATGATAGCACGCGGTACCCAGCTACTTTCAAGTGAAGATGAGGATGTGTCCAAGGCCTTACTGCGGGCGTTCAAAAAACGCTCAATCAATGTTTTATTCTCATCCAAAGTTCTAAATACAACAACAGATGAAGACGGAGTAGAATTAGCAATAAACACAGAAAACGAAGAGCATAACATTAAGTGTGAGTTAGTACTATGCGCAACAGGCCGCATACCATATACGGATGGTCTGCAACTTGAAAATGCCACAATTAAGCAGAGCAGCAAAGGATTTATAGAAGTCAATAGATCGTTTCAAACGACCCAAGAGCACATTTATGCCGCAGGTGACTGTATTGACACCTTGGGCTATGCTCCTGTGGCTTACACAGAAGGAAAGATAGCTGCAGACAATATCATTTCTGGTGAAATCAAAACAAACACCCATGTCGCACCTGCGACTATTTTTTCAGATCCGCAAATTGCAACTTGTGGTTTGAGTGAAAAAGAAGCAAAAAGACTAGAATTGGACATTGATGTAAAAAAAGCCTATTTCAAGGCAAATGCCAAGGCAAAAATATTAGGCGATGATTCTGGATTTATAAAAATTATCATAGCTTCTCAAGATGGAATAGTTTTGGGGGCATCTGTCGTGGGAGTAGAAGCGGTGGAAATCATACATATATTGGTCGCAGCAGTCGAGAGAAAAGTAACATTAAAAGAGCTTGCCGGAATGATATATGCCCATCCGACAATATCAGAGATCATACGAAATTTGTGATGTTAAGTTCATCGCCTATAATGCTATAATAATAGGTATATTACCCAAGGAATACATAATGAAACACCTATGGCTGATTCTCGTTGCTCTGTTTACAGGCTGTGTTGAAAGACCAAAACACGTGACACCGGTAGAACATTTTCAGCTTGAGCGTTACCTCGGTACCTGGTATGAGGTTGCACGGCTTGACCACTCCTTTGAGCGCGGGCTAGAAAAGATCACAGCAACCTACTCCATGCGTGAGGATGGTAGCGTTAAGGTGATTAACCGTGGATTTGATACAAAGAACAAGAGATGGAAAGAGGCAGAAGGCAAAGCCTATTTTGCAGAAAATACCGATATCGGATTTTTAAAGGTCTCCTTTTTTGGGCCGTTTTATGGCGCGTATGTCATAATGGATACTGACTATGAGAGTTACGCAATGATCAGCGGACCGGATCATTCTTACTTTTGGATACTCTCGCGTACTCCACAGCTTGATCCGAAGATGCAATCTCGCCTGATCCAAAAAGCCAAAAAAGCAGGCTTTGAGACCGAGAAACTGATTTTTGTCAGTCACGAATAAAGAAGTTGTATTTTTTTTGCTCCCATAATTTCGCTGGAGCAAAAAAGCTTATATTGCAAAGATAATGGATTTTAGTAAAAACTAATATTTAATGATGAGAACAGGATGATAATAAAAGAGGATTAAAATTGCTAAAACCCGAAATTGCGGGCTTTTTAGCTTAGAGACGGGGTAGGAGCTTACGCTTCTATAGTTACTTCTACAGGAGTACCTTCCCATATGCCGTGTTTTGTGCAATATCCTTGTGCAACAAGGTTAAGTTTTTTACCTGTTGGGATGATAGTAAATGTTGTTGTGTTGTGTGCTTTAACATTACCTAGAGTGCCAGGTACATACGTAGCTTCTGCAAGTTTTGTTTCTCCATCAAAAAGTGCTACTGATTGGATATAGTGATCAAAATCATCCGGATGAGTATACTCATTACCCATTTTAACTGTTACTTCGAACGGTTCACCTGCTTTTGCAGTCTTTGCACAGTGAATGAACGGTGAATGTCTATCGATTAAGTCTTTTTTTGCTTCTCTCTCTACTGTATCTATATCTACATATTTATTTATTTTTGGCATATTATTTCCTTTTAAATGTTTTTAGAAAATCATTATAACATAAAAAATAATAAAATTAAGATAAAATTTGTCCTAATTTTAACAAACTATATTTTTAATCTAAATATGAACAGCAATAATCAGTAACCGTAGTCACTTCAAGGGAAAATTTACTATTTGCAGGCACATTAAAAGTAGCAGGTGCAGTAATATCTATCCAGTCATCATTTTGCGGAAGTTTTACGCGGAGTGTACCAGCTACAATTTCCATCTCTTCGGCACTATCTGTTCCAAACTCATAATCACCTGGCAGCATAATGCCTAATGTTTTTTTGGTGCCGTCAGGAAATACGATAGTACGTGACGTAACCTTGCCATCAAAATAAATATTTGCCTCTTTTATTACATCTACTTTAGAAAAAATCATTTTATATTAACCCTTTTGTTATTTGAGAAGCCATGTGGCTATAAGATCAAATTCATAATAATTGGATGGATATCTTGTCACACCGGCTTCAATGAATTGCATTTTGGTGATTTGTTTATCCCACAAACTATATGATAATTTTTTAAACCAATCTTTTTCCTCTTTGGTTTCGAGATTGATCTTGCTGTACTTGGGATCTTGTTTTACTACCGAAGCTACTTCTTCTAGTTTTGCATCAAAAGCTTTATGTTTTGCTGCCGATATTCGCTCAGCTTCATTATTATGCATATAAGTCGTATCTAATTGAGGAGCACATCCTCCTATCATTGTAGCAATAAATACCAAAATACCTAAAACACTTATGTTTTTCAAGTTTTATCCTTTTGAGTATATTTTTTGGAATTATAACATAATTAATTAATATTATATATAAATTTGTTATTAATCCTGTCTTTGATAACATTTTTGTAATTATCAAAGCATCCATTCATAGCTATATAAACTCCATGCTTTTCTAGCACTGAGACATATCCTACTGCAGAAGCAAAATTTGCTGCTGCTTCAATGTGGTCAATGCTAAACGGCACCATAGCTCCTGTAAAAACTATTGCATTAGGCAAGGCAGCCTTAGCTAAAACTTCAGCACTCAGATGCATGGTGTCTGTACCATGAATAACAATAATTTTAGCAGAAGAAGACTGAGACTTGATAGTCTCTAATAGCAATATTCTGTCGTTGTCATTAAATTCCAAACTGTCTTTGCCGATTATATTGATCACATCAATTTCGCATAACCATTTTTTTGCGATATCCTGGATAGTGCGGGAAGTTTTATCTACTTCTAGCAAGCCATTTGAGGGATTGTAATATTTGTTGAATGTTCCACCGGTATTGATGCATATAATATTATTCATTGTGTCTCATTGTTTTTTGTCTTTTATCTGAATAATGGTAATATATCATAAAAATTTTTATATGGAGATATTGCTTATGATTATGCAAGGCAAAAAAGGTGTTATTTTAGGAATCGCTAATAAAAAATCAATAGCTTATGGTATTGCAAAAGCTTGTAGAGAGCAGGGTGCTGAAGTGGCAATTACATTTTTAAATGAAAGATTCGAAGAAAAATTAGCTCCTGTGGCAGAAGAACTTGCATGTGCAAATAGATTTTATCCATGCGATGTAAGCAGACCAGAAGAGATAGCAGCTCTTAGAGAATCATTGGCTCGTGATTTTGGCGAGATAGACTTTGTAGTACACTCTATCGCTTTTGCTCCAAAAGAAGGTTTGAGCGGCCGTTTTGTAGATATCTCAAAAGAAGCGTTTGATGTAGCTATGGATATATCTGTTTATTCACTTATAGAGGTTACTAGAGAATTAAAGCCGATCTTGTCAAAAAACTCTTCTGTTTTGACTCTTAGCTATTATGGAGGAGTGAAATATATACCAAACTATAACCTAATGGGTGTAGCAAAAGCGGCTTTAGAGATGACTACAAAATATCTAGCTGAAGATCTTGGAAAAGACGGTATTAGAGTCAATGCCATCAGCGCAGGCCCTATTAAAACTCTAGCAGCAGCAGGTATCGGTGAATTTGGATTTATGCTCAAATGGAACGCAGCTCATGCACCGCTTAAGCAAAATATAACTATAGAGCAAGTAGGCAATAGTGGTATGTATCTGCTCTCTGATCTTAGCAGCGGCGTGACCGGAGAGATACATTATGTAGACGGCGGATATAATATTATGGGGATGCCTGCTACGAAATTTGACGAAAATGGCAAGGTTAAGCTCGCTTGGAATGGCGAGAATTAGGAGACCCCCGATTGCAAGATTCTCAAAACTACAAAAATAAAAAGGCAGCATTTGCAAAGATGTTGACTTTGTACGGTCGCAATGCCGTACTAGAAGCACTTTTGGAAAACAGTGTCGTTCCATTTAAGCTTCATCTTTCTACATCTAATCAAAAAGCACCGATACTTGATCAAATGCAAGAAATTGCACAAAAAAGAGGCGCACAGATATGCTTTCACGATAAACTCTCACTTTCTCGCATCTCCAAAAATGCCAAGCAAGACCAGGGTGTGGCACTTGATATCAAAATGGATAGCTTCATAGAAGAAGATGAATTTATAGCAAATAATATCAATTATAGTATATTAGCTCTCGACAGCATATCTAACCCGCAAAATTTGGGTATGATCATACGCTCTGCAGCTGCTGGCAATATAGATGCGATCATTTTGCCAAAAAAGGGTGCATCATCTATCACTCCTCTTGTCATCAAAGCAAGTGTAGGGACATTGTTTAAAATACCTATCATAAATAGCAACTCTCTAACCAATACTCTCAAAAAATTTCAAGAAAACGGCGCTAAACTTTATACTTTATCATCTCATGCCAAAAAGAGCTACAAAGAAGTAAAATATAACCATAAGAGTATATTTATCCTGGGCAATGAGACAAATGGAGTATGTAAAGAGATAGAACGATTAAGCGATGAGAATATATCTATACCTATGCGCAGAGGTGTAGAATCACTTAATGTCGCAGTGACCGCGTCACTGCTGGCTTTTATGTAATTTGTTTCATCTTTTGAGCGTATTTAAAATATTTAGCGCATCGCGGTAAATTGGCTCATCGATAAACCCATATCTATCATCCATAAAACCGTTTATGCCTTTTGAGGCATTAAGTTCAAATATCTCTTTTATGTGTTTTGCTTTTTTGATTTCTTCATCATTTATGCCAAATACCTCATTGGCAATAATTACTTGTTTCGGACCCATACAAGCTTTGCTGGCAAACCCAAGTGACTTTTCGTATTCGCACCATTTGCGAAACTCATCTGTATCATTGTAGTTTTGATACATGAATGAAACTGGGTGGATGTTTGCTATTTTACAGTCTATGAGAAATTTAGTAAGGATATAGTCTATAGTAGGATTAGCGATCTTGACTAGTGATTGCGGCAGATTAAGAGATGCCAGCAAATCAAGTATTCCAAAGTTTGCCGTAGTTATGCGATCATCAATTTTAAGTGCTCTTATATCAGCAAAAGCTTCTTTGGTTTCTAGCGAAAAATGAAGTTCGTGATCTTGATTTAAAATTTTCAGAGCTGATTCAAGCTCTTTTGGACTTTTGACTTTAGCAAGCCTGATCGCATCAAAACCAAAATCATTCAAAAATTCCATCTCTTCTTTGCCGCCATCGTTAAAAGGGTTTGTGCGAATTACTATAAAACTATTTGAATTTTTTATATGGGATAAAAACAGAGCTGTATTATAAAGAGCCTCTTTTTTTCTTGACGGTGCGATGGCATCTTCGAGATTGAGTGTAATTACGTCGGCATTGTTGTCGTCTATAGAGTTAAGATGCTTAAGATTAAGAGGGTTAAGCATCATATTTGAGCGATGGAGTTTGTTTGTGGGAGCTATTTTCTTTTTATTTCCAAATAGTTTCTTTTTCTCTTCTATGCTTTTGCCTTCAAGTATACTCAAATCATCAAATATCATCCAATCTCTTTCAATCTAGCTAAAATGGTATTGATAGTATAATACAACAATTTTAAAAACCAGGGTAACACATATGCGAATTGTCATCACACTTCTATTGCTTTTACAGATAGTATATGCTGATAATTTTGTCATTGCAAACAAGTCTTGCAAAGCCACTAACAATCTCAAAGCCACAAAAAACTCTGGCAATATCTCAGTAGTTCCGGCCCAAAGATATAGAATTTTGGATGAAAAACCGCACAGTGTGTACATACAAATTCCTTATGCTTCGCCAAGCGGGAGATGGGTGGATAAAAGCTGTTTTGATACCGGCAGAATATCTGTAGAATACAAAAAGCATATTGCGGCAAAAAACAATGTTGTCTCGCAATTTATTTTATCGCTCAGTTGGCATGATGCATTTTGCCAAACGCATAGAAATAAAAAAGAGTGCAAAAGAAATATGTTTGGTAATAAAGAGCATGGCTTTGTTCTTCATGGACTTTGGCCGCAGCCAAAAAGCAGAGCTTATTGCAGAGTGGACAAAAAGACTGTAGGCATGGATAGAAACAAACAATGGTCCAGATTGCCAGAACTTGGTTTACCCCAAAAAACCAAACAAGAATTGCATGATGTGATGCCGGCCGTTGTTTCAGGACTAGAAAAACATGAATGGAACAAGCACGGCACTTGCAGCGATATGAGTCAGGATGAATACTTTGCTAAATCCGTTAATTATACCAAGCAATTTAATAGCTCACCATTAGCAGCATATATAAATGCAAACAGAGGAAAGAGAGTAATATTAAAAGATATAAGAAAAATGGCCGACAGATCATTTGGCATAGGAAGCGCAGAGAGAATTGAAATGGTATGCAGTGGCGGTTTGATGACAGAAATTAGACTAAGCATCGGAGGAGTAAATAGTATCTCTTTGGCTAATGCACTAAAAAGCGGTACTAAGATCAAATCATCTTGCCATGCAGGCATTATAGACAAGGCAGGTTGGCAATGAAAAGTTTAGATTCTATCTGTAAGCTGTTAGAAAACAGAAATGTATTTCTCACAGGCGGGGCAGGAGTAGGCAAGAGCTACATGACTTCACAGATCATAGAGCATTATAAAAGTCAAGATAAAAATGTAGTCACTCTGGGTTCAACTGGCGTGAGTGCCGTAGCAATTGGCGGTGTGACCGTGCATAGTTTCTTTATCTTTGGGATATCAAATAGCTTTGAAGAGCTTGAGGTGAATGACAAAAAAGCCAAACATAGATTAAATGAACTAAAAAAAATAATTGCCTTGACAGATCTAGTAATAATAGACGAGATATCAATGGTAAGTACGTCATTGCTTGATATGATAGCATATAGGCTGGAGAGCATGGGTTATTGCGGCAAGATATTGTTTGTAGGAGATTTTTTCCAGCTCCCGCCAGTAGTAAAGTATGCTCCAAGAGTGGGGCTTTTTGAAGAATTATTATATGCTTTTGAGAGTAGTGCATGGGGAAATTTTGATCCTGTTTTGGTAGAGTTGACGCAAATGCATCGTACTGATGATATTTATTTTACTCAGATATTATCCAAGATACGTCAAGGTGTTTGCGATACCGAGGTACTAGAATATCTAAAATCACTTCAAACAAATGATATCAATCCCAAAGCTACATATCTATTTGGCAGAAATAACGAAGTAGAGCATATGAATCATCAAAAACTCCAAGAGTTATCATCCAAAGAGGTTATGCTAGTAGCCGAGCATAAAAATCTAGAAAAAGTACATGAAAAGAGGTTGGAGACTTGGCAAAAAGTATTGCCGGTATCAAATATGCTTACGCTAAAAGTAGGAGCTCCCGTGCTATTTTGTGTGAACAAATGGGGTAAATTTGCAAACGGGGAGCGAGGAGTAATAAAAGAAATTAGCAGTGACTTTATAATCGTAGAAAAAGAAGACGGGCTTGTGAAGGTTGAGCCTCATGTATTTGAACTAAGCGAAGTCCATCCCGGCAAAGACGGAAAGCTTCAATCAGTTACGCTTGCTACAATGGCACAATTCCCGCTTAGATTGGCATATGCCATAACTATACACAAATCCCAAGGAATGAGTATAGAGCACTTGGTGTGCAATGTGGATAATATATTTGCTCCAAGCCAATTCTATGTAGCTATATCTCGAGCTACAAATCCCAAATATCTGAAAATAGATTTCAATAGAGGCAACTTTGAAGCATATGCAAATCGCATAATTAATGTAGATTATCGCGTAAAAGAATATTACAACTCTGTCTTATGATATAAGTGTGACATTTCCAGCTAAATCAACTTTGATAATAGAGCTATATAATACCACTATATCCCCATCTAGCTCTATAAGGTTGTGGTTGCTTTCTAATTTCTTTCTAAACGGTATTACTTCCCCATAGAAATTACCGAATCTTTTTATCTTTTTTAGTGGTGTAAAAATAAAAAAACGATGTTTGGATAATAATTCAAACGGTGTCATTGCAATGTGTAAAGGCAATAGATATATTAATGATATAAGATACTTGATCATACCGTTTTTTATGATGCCAAGACGAAGAGTTTCTGACAGCAGTATATGTCGCAAATCTCCCATATTTCCTGCAGAAAATAAAAAAATCTCGTCATTTAACTTATAAATAGGTTGAGATATTTTTTTGACATCATAATTATTTGATAATTTGTGCAGTACATCTTCCATCTTTGGAAGTCTATTGATTTTGGAGATGACATTAAAAGATCCGGCAGTATCTATGATAAAATTTGGATTGTGCTGATTGTAGTAAAAAAATTGTACAACTCGTCTAATGGCACCGTCTCCGCCATGAACAATAATGT
>Ga0265293_10003669_pt1 | contig 28225 bp, 26 predicted proteins | sample Munlanlewell138R_FD_192505 | JGI IMG/M metagenome (GOLD analysis project Ga0265293, IMG submission 192505) | Leachate microbial communities from a municipal landfill in Southern Ontario, Canada - Leachate well 138R | ecosystem: Engineered > Solid waste > Landfill > Unclassified | place: Canada...
TGATATATTCTTCATAACTATCATTGAAACCGATTTGGGAGTAATTGCCATAATCCTTCAATTGCCAATATGGTGGTGAAGTAATAACAAGATGAACGGACTTATCTTTCAATTCTGCCATACTTCTTGAGTCACCGATTATAATCTTATGATTAGTCTCCATAATTATCTATCTCATCAAGTCTTAGTTTGTTCATTTAATACAATAATAATTGTATCAGGATATGCCAAAAGGACAAAGCCAGCGCCTTTCTTATAATATAGAGAAGGGTTTTATAATTATAGATAGAAACTCTTTAAACCAGCTGACCAATTAGAGATAGAGCTTTAAATTCCTATTAAAATATTACTATTTTTGAGATTTTTGAATGACGATGTTAGAGCAGCTTATTTTTATTATCACTTCCAGCAACCATAATTAAAACCAATTTGCTTTAATATGTCAGTAAAAGCAACGTATTCTATTTTTTGACCTTTGTAGAAAAATAAGCTGTCTTGCAATTCTTTAGTTTGATTATTTTTGTCTAATAAATCGCCAAAAGCAAATTTTTGCTTAGCTTCATATTCTTGATAAGCAACTAATATAATTTTGAGAGGTTTGTTAAATAAACGAGGTAGCTCTCCGTATTTTAAGGGCACTCCTAATATCTTTTCTCCAGCTGTTCCTGGGGTGCACCAATTTCTACCTTTTATCTCATAAACATAATCGTCACATTCAAGATCTGGACTATACCTTTTATCCCTAATAGAACTTTTGACAGGCTTGACCCTTCTAATATTTTTTCTACCGAGAATGATAAGAGCTTCTTCAACTACAGACTCACATAAAGTTGTAGTCCATTGTTTTATATTCCTATCTTCTGATTTACCTATAATTTTATTACCCCATTTTTTTTCTATCTCTTTTGCTTCTTTTAATTTCTTTTCATTATCTGTATTTTTTAAAGAAGTATCGGTAATACCTTCATAGCACCACTTAATAACCTCTAAATTGTTTAATAAGTTTAAGCTATCTTTTTTCATTCTTAATGGTTTCAGTTTCTTTGAGGAAATCTTTGAACCTTTTTCTAGACAACCTTAAATATTCTTTTTCTTTATCAAAACCAATAAAACATCTTCCATATTGATGCGCGACTAATCCAGTTGTTGAGCTTCCTGCAAAAGGATCTAAAACAATATCTCCCTTTTTCGTGCTTGATAAAACAATTCTTTTTAACAGATCATAAGGTTTTTGTGTTGGGTGTTTACCAAACTTTTTCTCCCATGGTTTTGGAGTATTAATTGCCCAAACAGAACGCATTTGTTTTTCTGGTTTTTTGAGAAAATCTTCTGGCCAATCCCCTTCTTTTACTTTTTTATAATTAAAAAGATGTTTTGCTTTTTTATCTTTTTTAGCCCAAATTAAAGTCTCATGACTAGCTGTGAAACATCTACAGCCTAAATTTGGAGAAGCATTTGGTTTATACCATGTAATATCATTTAAAATATGATAATCAAGTGCTTGTAATGCAAATCCACACTGATAAATAGAGTGATAGGTTCCGCTGATCCATATCGATCCGTTTGGCTTTAAAATTCTCTTGCATGCTTCTATCCAGGATAGATGAAAATCAAAATCTTTCTCAAATCCTTTGCTCACATCCCATTTTCCCTTATTCACACTTACTCTTTTTCCCGCATGAACAGTAAAGCCACCATTAGAAAGATTATATGGTGGATCTGCGAAAATCATAGAAATAGAATTATCTGGAATTTCTTCTAATAATCTTAAAGCGTCTCCGTTATAAAGCACAAAATCATCTTGGGCGAAATAGGACTTTTCCTTTAGCAAGTACAGTGATTTTAATTCTTTTTTCATAAATTAATTTGAAACTAAATCTTTTTTAGTTTGGATTTAATAATATCATAAAATTGATTAGAATTAAAATAAATTATCAAAAAAAACACCCCTTCTTATGAGTGTTTTTCTATCTCTGAGCTATCTCTAACTTGCTGCCGGGCTAGGACTCGAACCTAGATTAACGGAGCCAGAATCCGTCGTCCTACCATTAGACGACCCGGCAATTTAAACTTTCAAATATTTAACTACGGCTATCAAACTTGATGCAACCGCAAGGAAAATCGCAACCCCGAAGTGAATTATAATCAAAGGTTTTATCTCGAAGAGGAGATATCCATCAAGATTCAGTCCCGGTACAAGAGTGGTAATTCTTTCTCCAAAAACGAGGACCGTTGCAGCCAAAGTGATAAGGCTCGCTGTTATTCCGGCAATTCCCGTAATTATTCCTTGAAAAACGAAAGATGAAACCAGATAATTCCTTGAAACTCCGACCAGCCTCATGACAGAAACCTCCTCTCTCATACTGCAGATAGCCATTCTTATGACGTTAAAAACTATCAAAACAGATGTGACAGCCATAACGACCGCCAAAACCAATCCCACTTTTCCGATCGTCTCTGCTATATTAAACACACCTTCAATAATCGTCTTTCTCTGATCATAGTCCACTTTCTCAAAAAAGAGGTTCGAAGGACTTTGATCAAGAGCGGCTACCACCATCTCATATCCTTCATGACTATCGGATATTATGCTCAAAGATGATTGAAAAGGATTTCCAACTTCCGCCAAAGCAGCCATTAAAACAGCATTGTCACTGTGTCGAGATATGAAGTTTTCCAAAGCTTTTTGCTTTGACGTATAATCAATAGATTTAACATAATCAAGTTCCAAAAGATCCTCTCTCACCATCAAGACTGTTTCTTCGTCAACTCCGTCTTTGAAATAGACGCTGACACTGATCTTGTCTTTAACATCGGTTGAAACGTCTTCGCCAAAGTCTTTGGCAATGAGAGCAAATGTTAAAAACAGAAGCGTAATCGCAATGGTAAAAACCGCCACCAGTGACAGTCCTAAATTACGAGTGAAATTTATCCAAGCAGATTTTAGAGATCGCTTAAGTGTAATAATCATCTTATTATAATCTGAATTTTCCAGAAAGCTCGTCTCTTATCACCTTTCCGTTATCCAGAGTTATTACTCTTCTGTTTAATTTATTAATCACATCTTTATCGTGAGTAGCAAGAATAATCGTAGTTCCCGCTTTGTTAATCTCCAACAACAAGTTGATTATATCCATTGTATAATAGGGATCAACATTACCGGTCGGCTCATCAGCGAGAATCAGATCGGGCTTACAAATCAAAGCTCGGGCAATAGCAACTCTCTGCTGCTCTCCTCCCGAGAGCTCTCCCGGAAAATGATAAGCTTTAGCAGAGACTCCGACAATTTCCAAGAGATCGGGAATGTTTCTTGATATCTCGTCATCCGGCATTCCCAACGCTTCCATTATGGATGATATGTTCTCGTAAACATTTTTATTTGGAAGCAAGTTATAATTTTGGAAAATCATTCCTATTCTCCTTCTAAGTTTATGAATGTTTCCTGCGTTGTATTCCGATATGTCTTTTTCATCAAAGAATATCTTTCCTTCAGTCAACTTTTCCTCACCCAATATCAACCGAAAAATCGTGGTTTTTCCAGAACCTGATTTACCGGTAATAGAAACAAACTCTCCTTTTTCCACCTTGAAAGAGACATCATCTAAAACAACATTCTCTTTTTTAGCCAAGTGTGCCGGATATCTTTTTGTAACTTTATCAAAAAAAATCATCTTTTATCTCTTATTTTCTATATCGAGCCTTATTCCCGACTTGATGAAGAGATCAAGATCTCCATCAAGAACGGCTTCAACTTGTGAAGTTTCCACCCCGGTCCTCAAATCTTTTACCATTTTATAAGGATGAAGTACATACGACCTTATCTGATTCCCCCATCCAACCGAGACCTTCTCTCCTCTTACCTTACTTAACTCGGCGTCTCTCTCTTCTTCTCTCAATCTCGCCAATTTGGATGCAAGAATACTCATCGCTTTATCTTTATTCATCGCTTGATGCCTCTCATTTTGAGATGAAGCGGTTAAGCCCGTTGGAAGATGAGTAACTCTTATCGCAGTCTCACGCTTGTTCACGTTTTGACCTCCCGGACCCGATGCTTTATAAGTATCAACCTTTATCTCACCAGTCGGTATCTCCGTCCTTTGATCTTTAAAATCAATTTCGGGGATAACATCCACTTTAGCAAAAGAAGTGTGCCTTAGCTTCTTTGAAGAAAACGGTGAGATTCTGACCAACCGATGAACCCCTTTTTCCGATCTTAATATTCCAAACGCCCAATCTCCTTTCACTTCAAAAGTGACTTCCTTTATGCCTACTCTCCCGTCAGGACCTCCCCCTTCGCCAAAAGACTCTTCCACAATTCTCACATCATACCCTTTCGATACAAGATATTTCTGATACATTCTCAACAAGATCGCCACCCAATCTTGAGCATCTTGTCCTCCGGCTCCTGAAAATATCTGTAAAATAGCATTTCTTTTATCATACTTACCGGACATGAAAGCTCTATTCTCAACTTCAACGATCTTATCTAAAAGATCGGCCATCTGACTCTCAACTCCTTCTAAGTTTAGCTCGGCCAACTCTTTTATGTCCAAGAAATCTCTCTGAAGCGTCTCCATTTGACCAACTTCATCTTTGAGATCGGAAATCTCTTTACTGATAGAAGTGGCTTGTTCTATATCATCCCAAAAACCGTCTTGGGCCTGTTTTTTCTCAAGGATCTCTATTCTCTCTTTACTTTTTTTGACATCAAAGACGCTCCTCCAAGAAGAGGAGCTTTTCTGCTATTACTTTGATTTCTTCCTTTACTTCTTCTTTCATAAATCTCATCATAACTTAAAGAATATCTAAAAACAAGTATGAGCCAGAGGGGAGATTTGAACTCCCGACCTACGGTTTACGAAACCGTTGCTCTGCCTCTGAGCTACTCTGGCATTTAACAAGCGGGTGAGGAGAATCGAACTCCCGTCTCAACCTTGGGAAGGTTGCATTCTGCCATTAAACCACACCCGCATCAATCTTTTTTAAAGAAATCCCACCAACTTTTAGCTTCTTCTTTCTTCTCATCTTTTACATCATCTTTCTTGGGAAACGTGATAAAGATAACTTCTTCTCCCGGCTTTTTAAGAAGCAATTGTTCTCGAGCTATCTTTTCAAGCAAAAAGTCATCATCAGCTTCATCAGGAAATCTGTCCGAGTTAATCATTTTCTCTTTCAAAAGATTAATCTCTATCTCTTTCTCGGAAATATATTGTTGCAACTCAACGCGCCTCTTATAAGCTCGATAATTGGAAATGGCTAATGCCACGACAAAGAAGAGTATAAGTAATGTCACTAGTGATGCCAAAGCGGGACTGGGATCGGGCTTAATTCTCTTCTTTTTCATGATTTGATAATAGCCTTTATCTTCTATTCTTTAAAGACATTGAAAAAGACCTCCGAAGGAACCCTGACCCTCCCCATCCTCTCTTGAAGTTTTTTCTTCCCTTTCTTCTGCTTCTCCAAAAGCTTCCTTTTACGAGTCACGTCACCGCCATAGAGAGAAGCCGTCACATCTTTTCTTTGAGCTTTCACCGTCTCTCTTGCAATGATTTTGCCATCCACTCTTGCTTGAAGCGCCAGTGCGAATTGTTGACGAGGAAGAAGCTCTTTCAATTTCTCAACCATTCTCCTTCCTTCGGGATAAGCATCTTTCTTTGAAACTATTTGAGAAAACACTTCCTCAACATTGCCTCCGATCAAGATTTCTAACTTGGTAAGATCTCCTTCTCGAAATTCCGCTATTTCGTAATTGAAGGAAGCGTATCCTTGCGTCACACTCTTTATCTTGTCGTGAAAACCCGAGATTATCTCTCTCAATGGGGTTTGATAAACGATAACCGTACGATCTCCTTTAAGATATCTGTTCTCAACCAAGTAGCCTCCCATATTTCCCAAAAGTTCCATGATCTTTCCGATATATGAAGGTGGAGCTACGATCTCCAATACAGCCCATGGTTCAAGAGCCGACTTTATCAATGAAGACTCGGGCCAATCGGCCGGAGACATTATAGTCACTTCTTCTCCCTTATTATCTATTATCTTGTAAACAGTCGACGGAGATGTGATTACTAATTCAAGCTCAAACTCACGGCGCAATCTCTCCGAGATTATCTCGGCGTGAAGCGATCCCAGAAATCCGCATCTGAACCCTCTACCCAAGACTTCTCTGAACTCTGGCTCAAAAGTGAGCGCCGGATCGGTCAACTTTATCTTTTCCAAGACATCTCTCAAAACTCCGAATTGATCCGTATCTTCAGGGTAAAAACTGACAAAGACGACCGGGTTCAACTCTTTATATCCGGGTAACGGAATCGCATTCTTGTCGTCGGCTTTAACGATGGTATCTCCAACTCTGATGATACCCGCTTCTTTTATTCCCGTTGCGATATAGCCAATCTCACCCTCTTTCAAATCGTCTTGAGGAGAAAAGGCCGGTGTGAAATACCCAATCTCTTTGGCGTCACCGTCTCTCTTTGTCGCACTGAGAAATATCTTTTCATTTCTCTTGACCGATCCACTCATAAGACGACAATAAGCAATGACGCCCTTGAAAGAATCATATTTGGAATCAAATATCAATGCTTTAAAAGAATCAGATTTGGACTGCGGAGCTGGAATGTCCTCAATGACTCTTTCTAAAACCTTATCAACGTTCAAGTTTTTCTTGGCCGATATCTTCAATATTTTGTCTCTGTCAACTTTTAGTAAGTCGGCCAAGCTGTCAACCGTCTCTTCAATCATAGCATTGGGCAAATCAATCTTGTTAACCACCGGAATGATAACCAGGTTTTGTTTATTAGCAAGATCAAGATTGGCCAATGTTTGAGCTTGAATTCCTTTGGTTGCGTCAACTAACAAGACAACTCCCTCCACAGCAGCCAATGAGCGAGAGACTTCATAAGAAAAGTCGACGTGCCCCGGAGTATCTATCATATTTATAACATAATTTTGACCTCCGAAAGAGTAATTCATCCTGACCGGCTGAAGCTTAATCGTTATCCCGCGCTCTCTTTCAAGATCCATCATGTCTAAAAACTGCTCTTTCATCTTGTCCGCTGAAATAGTTCCCGTAATCTCTATCAAGCGATCGGCCAGGGTTGATTTTCCGTGATCAACATGTGAAATTATTGAAAAATTCCTTATCATTCTTTTCTGAGATTAAGCTGTCTTAACAAGGCTTTCAACTCATCCGAGTCGAGAAGATACAATGTGGCCAAATAGGTAAAAACTCCCAAAGAAGATGCGAGAGCCAGTTGAATAAAGACCGCTTTGAATGTCGTCAATTGAACAAAGAAGACCGCCACTCTTAAGGAAATGTATGTAACTAAGGCCATAACGATCGTTCCTGTTATCGTCTTTACCAATGAAATTCCAATTTTCTTCAGTGGGAAAGAATCTATTTTTTTTCTCAAAAAGTGACTTAGGAAGATAAACTGAAAAAATGTCGCTATAGATAAGGCTGCGGCCAATCCGATGATTCTGATATCCTCAATTCCCGACAGTTTCAATGATGACAATGCAAATTGATGAAAAATCGTATCTTTGTTTAAAAGCGAAATAAAAAGAAAAGAGAGTGCGATGTTAAAGCCGATGGAGACAACACTGATGATGGCGGGAGTTTTCGTGTCTTGAAACGAAAAAAAGACCCTTACTATAAGAGGTAGAAGTGAAGCGAATATCATGGCTAAAGTGAATATTCCAAGAGTCGCGGCAGTAAGTCTCGTTTCAGTCCAACCGAATTCTCCGGTTCCCAATGTCAACCTAACTATCTGTGCTCTTAAAATAAATATCATCGCGCTCGCCGGAATCATAATGAAAAGAATCTGCCTGACCGTTGAAAAAAAATCATCGATAAATCGTTTCATATCTCCATTGGCGAGTGATCGAGAAAAGCTCGGGAACGCCGCTGTCGCAAACGATGTGCCGATTATCGCTACCGGAAACAGATAAAGATTATTGGCAAAATTAAAAAGAGCTATGCTTCCAGCGGTCAAAAGCGAACCAATTGCCGTAATCACGATAAGATTCAGTTGAGAAGATGCTTGGCTTATCATCCGAGGACCGATCAATTTGATAACTTTGGCAAATTCCGGATCCTTTAATTTAAATCTGAAACGATAGCGATATCCCGAACTTACAGCCGGAAGTATCTGAATACCCAAATGCATCAAGGCTCCGATTACGACTCCCCAAGCGACTCCGCAAATCGGCTCTTGGAAAAAATCCGCCAAGAAAAGTATTCCGAAAATGATTCCGACATTGTAAAGGATCGGAGCGATGGCATAAGCGAAGAATCTATCAAAGTGTTGAAGAATTCCCGAAAAGATTGCCGATATCGCAAAAATTATCGGGCTGACAAACATTATTCGTGCCAGATTTATCGTTAATTCTTTTTGAGCTCCCGAGAACCCGGGAGCGATAACAGAGACGAGTTGAGGAGCAAAAATCCAAGTAAAGATTGATATGACAACCAAAAAGATAAACGAAATATTTATCATATTGTTTGCCAAATCCCAAGCTTGATCTTCTTTCTTTTGAAAGTTTTGTGAAAAAAGCGGTAAAAAAGAGACTATGATTCCACCAGTGATAATTGTGGCCGATATCAGATCGGGTATCCTGAAAGCGGCAAAATAGCTATCCAATGTAAAACCAACGTCAAACTTTCCGGCAAGCAATCTCATCTTCAAAACTCCGAGCAACCCGCTGACAAGTGTCGATAATCCAACAATCACGGCGGCAAGAGTTATTGTTCTTGCTTTGGAGTTAAGTATCTTTTCTACCATCGTTGATATAATTAAAAACCCAAAGGGATAGTAAGCCGAATTCTGTGCCCCTTCTCTTGAGAAGAGGTGGTGATCATTTATCTGTCTTATCCGTTACCGGATAAGATCAAGCGAACCACTTTTTCTTCATCTAAGATGAAGTTTGTTCTTGCACTCGGCAAGGATTTGGCCGTTTCACCTCCAATGTTACCATTGGAACTAACCCGATAATCGGGTTCCTTTGACTTTTCAGTCTCAGGCGTCTCTGTTCGCACCTCTATCTCGCCAAAGCGAGACGACGGGTGTTACCCGCTGCCCTTTTATCTTACATAATCGTAAGAGAGTGTTCGGACTTTCCTCTTTCTTTGAAAAAATCAAAAAAAGCGATCACCTTACCCCCTTGGGCTATTAGTATAGTAACAAAAAAGGTCGTTTTGTCAATAATTTGACAATTGATAAAAAGTGAAGTACAATACAAACCAGTTCGTTAAAAATCAAAAAAGGAGGCGGTTTCATTGACTAAAAAAGCTATTTTTCTTTTTCTCTTTTTAGCACCGATTCTTCTATCTGCTCCCGAAGATTGTTCAAAAGACAATTATATCGTTGAAAAGGTAGAAGCACCGATTATACTCGAAAGAGAGCAAGAAAAAGCATTGGAAATCAAACTTGAAGAAGAGCCGGTTGAGACGCCGGTTATCGATACTTCTACCGATGTTTCTGTTAAAACCCCCACTAATGATTCTCAAATTCAAGAAGGAGTTGCTTCTTGGTACGGTTCTTCCTTTCATGGGAAAAAAACGGCCAGCGGAGAGATCTATGATATGCATGATCTGACTGCGGCTCACAGAGATTTGAAATTTGGGACAATGGTGAGAGTGACTCATTCAAGAAGCGGCAGATATGTTGATGTAAAGATAAACGACAGAGGTCCTTACACCAAGGGAAGGATAATTGACTTGTCGGCTCAAGCGGCTCAACAGATCGGAATACAGAGTGAAGGAGTGGCTAAAGTGAAAGTTGAAGTTATAGAGACGCCGTAACCTAAAACCTCTTTCTTTATAGAAAGAGGTTCTTTTTTAGATCAATTTTTTCTGATTGGCTTGATCAAGAGCTTCATTGGCCATCGCATCAGCTTCTTTATTCTTTTCTCGAGGAATTGATTTGAAAGATACTTTAGAAAAACCAACTTTGAGATTCCATATCTCAAAAAAGAGTTTTTGCATCTTGGGATTGATTATCTTATATTCCCCTTTAAGCTGCTTAACCAAAAGTTCTGAATCGGACCTTATCTCTATTTGAGAATTAGCGGCTAACTTTTTACCAAAAAGCGAGATAAACTTCTTTAAAGCAAATATGACCGCTTGATATTCCGCTTCGTTATTTGTCACCTTATCTCCTATGTATTGACCGTACCTTTTAACGACTTCTCCTTTCTCGTTGCAAAATATCACTCCGATCCCCCCGGGACCCGGATTACCTCTCGAAGCGCCATCCGTATAGATTATCACTTTTTTCATTTCTTAAAATAATCTTTTAATCTTTGTTCAAATTCTATCAAGTTTTCATTCAAGATCTTAAAACCGGCTGCTGGAGGATGACCGCCATATTCGATCAATATGTCGGAGCTTTGACTCATCAAATCAACCGCATTGAATCCTTGAGGCATTCTGACCGCTCCGCGACTTGTTTTATCTCCTTTCCTGTAAAGAAAGACCGGTAATTTCATTTCAGCTACAATCTTTGATCCAGCTGATCCCAAAAAAGGAACTTTCCAATTCTTATTTCCTTTAAACACGAGAACATCGTTGTCGCTCACCGTTTGCCTGACTTCCTCGACCATATTTGAGACTTCTGCTTGCTTCAATTCATTTTTTTTATTAAGAGATTTTATCGTCTCTTCCATCTCTTTTCGATCATCGGATGTTAATACGTTATAAGCTTCGGTCTTATGATCTATGACACCGCTTGCTCCAAATACGGAAACAATCTTTTGAGCAATTTCTCTTATCGACATCTCGTCATTGACTATCCCTTGAGACCAGAAAGTTCTGAGTCCAGCTCTTTCGGTCTTCTCTAAATTTTTAAGTCCTTCTTCGATGATATCTTTGTTATCATCTTCTTGCTTCATCATATCGGCTATGGTTGACAAAGCTGCGATCTCGGAGAGGCTATCTCTTATCTCAAAGAAGAGATCTCCGGTCATCTCTTCGGCCAAATAGAAGATAAGTCCCGCATTGGCAAAATCTTTGAACGGATAATTGTCACCCTCTTGCTTCGGATCGACTATAATTGAAGCTTCAGGCAATCTGCTATGTGGTTGATGGTGATCAATTATTATCAACTCTATACCCAATCGTTTCGCGGTCAACGCTTCATCGAAATTGGCTATTCCGCAATCCATTACGATAAGTAATATTTTGTCACCCATTTGAGATATGAATTCGAGAGCTTCATCGTTTAAGCCATAACCCTCCTCCGATCTGTCAGGAAAATATACGAAAGATACTTCTCCTTTAAGATATTCAATCGTCTCTTTTAATATGACAGCCGATCCGGTTCCGTCCATATCAGCATCGCTGTAGAGAATTATCTTCTCTTTCTTGTCCATCGCTTCTTTAATTCTTTGAGCGACTTTTTCTATATTTTTAATCTTTTCCATAGTACCCCAAAGCTCTTAACCCCGGTAACTCTGTTCCGGCCATAAACTCCAACATAGCGCCGCCTCCGGTAGATATGTGATCTATAGAGTCTTTGACATTAAACTTATTAATTGCTATTCCGGTATCTCCTCCGCCGACCACCTTAAACGCTCTGTGATTCAAAGCCATCGCTTTAGCTATCTCTCGCGTGCCTCTTTCATAGCGTTTATCCTCAAAAAGACCCAAGGGTCCGGCCCAGATCATCATCTTAGCCTCACTGATTATCTTAGTAAAGATCTTTATCGTCTCAGGTCCTATATCGTATATCCCTTCGTCGCTTTTAAGATCGGCCGGCGAATCGATTCTGACACAATTGTCACAACTGTAAGGAGAGACGACCAGATCAACCGGAAGATGAATCTTGGGTGAAGTTATTTCAACATTTTTGATCTCATTAACAGTTTCTTCGTCCGGCCAAGGTCTGTTATGACAAATCCCCTTGACCACCAGTATCTCATTTGCAACTTTTCCTCCTAAAAGAAGATGATCCGAGTTCTTTAAAAATGATTTGACAACCCTGATCTTTGAGGCAACTTTGGCTCCTCCAATAATTGTTACCATCGGATGCCAAGGATTATCTCTCACTTTTGAGAGAACGGCAACTTCTCGAGTCAATCTGAATCCGGCACAAGAAGGTAAAATTGAAGGCAGCGCCACCATTGATGCGTGCTTTCTGTGAGATACTGAAAAAGCTTCATTGATGTAAAAGTCAGCTAAAAGAGCCAATTCGCCCGCAAAAAAATTACTGTTGACCGTCTCTCCTTCAAAAAGTCTCAGATTCTCAAGAAGAAGAATGTCTCCGTAATCGGATCTTCTGATCGCTTTCTCCATCAAATCCCCTAACTCTTTGATAAATATAATCTTCTTGGAGAAAGTCTTTTCTAAGAAGGGGACAATCTCTTTTAAACTCTTCTTTTCTCCCGCATGACTAATAATCACCGCTCTTCCACCGTCATTGATTACTTTCTCTATAGTCGGAACAGATTCTCTTATTCTTAGATCATCCAAAGGCTTTCCTTCATGATCGATTGAAACATTAAAGTCACACCTTATTAAAACCGTCTTCTTGTTAAAATTAAAATCAGCGGGTGTCTTCATCTTTTTTTCTTTTACCAAGCGAACTCTTGAGAGCACTTCTTAACTTATCGATTTCTATCTCTTTCTTTTCCTTCTTTTTATCGGGCTTGCTCTTTTTTAATGAAGAGAAAAGGATCGGCTTTTTCAGCACTTCTTTCTCTAATGAAATCTCTGGAGTCTTTTTAGTCTTCTTTCTACAACTCTTACAAAGAACCGGTCTCCCCGGTTGAGGTTCAAAAACAACTTTGGTTTTTCTGCCGCAATTGGAGCAAATCGCATCATAGAGAGGTTGAGCCGGTAAAGAAGTCAGAGGAACCGACTCGGGTCCAAACCATCTTCTTATCTTGTCCTCAATAACTTCTCTTGGCATTCCATATCTCTCCCTTGACACTTTCATTATTTTGTCTTTGGGACTCTCTTCTTCCAGTCGAGGTGGAACCAATGTTTCAGCTGAAAACGGATTACTAGTAAGGCCATCTATCATTAATTTTACGTAAATATTATACTTTGGAAGGTTCACCAGATCTGTTGCAGAGAATTCGGGACTGAACTCTTTTTCTAAGAACTCCGCGTCTTCGGGTCCGACTCTGAAAGATATCAATGTTCCGATATTACCAAAAACAGCGTCTCTTACAGGCTCTTCCATTTGGGCGATATACTGATGTCCCAATGTAAGAGAGAGTCTATACTTTCTGGCCTCGGATAGAATTGTGACAAATGAACTGGTGGCAAAATTTTGAAATTCGTCGACATAGAGAAAGAAATCTTTCCTCTCCTCTTCGGGAACATCGACTCTCGACATTGCGGCCAATTGAAGCTTGGTGATAACCAATGATCCCAATAATTTTGAATTATCTTCACCAATTCTTCCCTTTGATATGTTAACAATGAATATCTTCTTCTCATCCATTATCTTTCTGATATCTATGGTTGATTTTGTTTGGCCGACAATATTTCTTATCAACGGATTGGATATGAATTGTCCGATCTTGTTCTGAATTGCACCAGTTGCCTCCGACTCGTACTGTTGACTGTACTTGGCATATTCTTGAGTCCAATAATTCTTAACGATCGGATCGGTAACATTGTCCACAACTTTCTTTCTGAAACCCGGATCGGCAAACATTCTGTTTATTCCTAAAAGGGTCGAGTCGGGATACTCAAGAAGAGCCAATATCGCATTGTTTAAAATATATTCCATTCGAGCCGACCAGACATCGGGCCATATCTTCTTAAAGACTCCCATCAATCCCGAAGATATCAGATGACGGTGAGACGGATCAACGTTTTCCATAACGTTAAAAGCTATCGGATGGGATAGATCGGCCGGATTGAAATAGACTACATCGTTTATCCTGTTTGACGGAACAAAATCAATCAACTTTTCAGCCGCCTCACCGTGCGGATCAATAAAACCGATTCCGTTGCCGTTTTGAAGATCTTGAATCGCCATATTCTCCATAAGAGAGGTCTTTCCGACACCGGTCTTTCCGATAACATAAAAATGACGTCTTCGATCGTCAAGCTTTATCCCGAACTTTTTTCTCTTGTTTCGGAAAGTGGTTTTACCAAAAAAAATTATATTCTTCATATCAAATTACTCTTCTGTCGGTAACTCAAGAGGAGCTTCTCCTTTCTTCGCCTCGACTCTCGGAACTTGAGATGCCGGAGTGAGAGTTCTTGAAGGAAAGTGCCAAATAGTGGCCAATTCTTCAGTGTTTAATACAAACGAACCTCCCGAAAGCGGATAATCATAAGGGAGTCGTTCCACATATCTTCTAAATATCTTTCTCTTCTTCAGATAAAGTCTCCTCTCGGGAAACCAGAAAGGGTCATACCATTTCTTTCTCACCTTGGGTATCGTCTTTCCATTGGGCACCGGAGCGCAAGTATTGGTTCCAAAGTTGGTAAAATAGCTCATCGGAAGTCTAAGATTCGGTTTAACCATTACGTCTTTTTTGGACAAATAGATATACCTGATACCCACTTCAAATCCGAGCTTGCTTATCTTACGCTCTATTCCGGCAACGATATCTCTTTCTCCTGGTGTGAGCTTCATCTCGGGAGGTATGACTTCAGTCTTTTTCTCTTCTCCGGCCGACAAAGTTCCTCCTTTTAAAACAGTGATAACATCTTCCAATATCGTTGTCGCTGGTGACGGCTTCTTTCTGCTAACTAAAGCGTTTATCTCGTCCTTTCCTTGCTTAATCCATGGAATCTCTCCGCCGATTGCGGTAGCTCTGATCTGGACCCAGATCTGCTCTCCTTTTTTCAAACTACCCATTCCTTCAAGAAGGGAAGCCATCGGGTCAACTCGCTTCTCTTCTTTAGCCTCTCTCTCGGTCTCAAAATCTCTATAAGTCTTGATCGGATAACAATTTTTGTTTGTTAACTTGTAATCGGTTCCCCACAAATCCCACTCTTTATTGGGAATATCTTGAGGGACTTTTTTGGCATAATCATCAACTTCAAATATTTCGGCTTCGGGAAACTGCGAGTATAGATGAGTCTCCACCAATCCTCTAGCTGATTTGTGGCATCTGATATAGAAATGTGGCACTCCATCTATCGATACGATGTCAAAAGAGTAAGAGAGTAAGTCTTGTCCATCCCACCACTTTTCTATCCAATTCGGTTCGGACCAAATCTGCCATAGACCGGTAATGACCGGCTCCATGGCTCTTATCGGTTTTGGATTCTCCCGAGGAATCCTTATCTCTAAAATAATCTGCTTCTGCTTGCCCCACCAAAGTTCATTGCGCCACCAGAGCCAAAAGAATGTGGCCGGCTTCCAGAGAATAAAAGGAAGAATCACCCACCACCAATTAATGAAGATCTTTTTAACGATCTCAAAATATGGCATCGCAATTGCCAGATACTCAGGTGCGACGCTCATCAAGTTTTGCCAAATCGATTGCATTAAGAGCTTTAGTTAGTTACATAACCTCCACCGGGCTCTCGTCTGAAATATTCTTTATTACTCAAATTTTGAATAACCGTATTCTCTTTGACGACTCTCCTTTTAAGAACCTCTTCCACTATCTCACGCCTGTTCATTGGGCGTCCAGCTTTTTCAAGAATCCTTTTTATAACGTCTTTCACTTCCCCCGGTTCGTAACCCCACTCCCCGAGAGCATAAACACCTCTGCCAACCAAAACAAATCTTTTGTCTTTAATCAGTTCATTATGAACGGTTTGAGGAAGAACCGACTCACCTATCTTTTTTGCAATTTCTCTAAAATGGAGTGGTTTGCCACTCTTTTTTAATGTTAAATAAGCTTTGTCTTTAATCCCCTTTGGATTTATTTCGGGCCAATCTTTCAATCCAAACATCCCGCTGTCAGTCAAATGAATATCTTTTGATATCTCAAGATAAGAATTAATCTTTGAAGGAGACTTCAAGTCTAATATACTCAAACAGTCATCAATTTTTAAAGGTTTTTTCTCTCTTTGTAAAATATCTTTTATAGAAACAACTGCTGACTCTACGTCTTCAAACTTTCTGTCGTTCAATCTCCAGAAAGAATGAAAGTCTTTATTCTCGGAAAACCGACTGAAATTATCATTGACCGAGAGAAGAAAAAAGATGTGGTTTTCCATACCGGTATCTCCCAAAGATCTAATATACAGATCTTCTTTCTTTAATCCTCCAAAATTCGATATCTTATCTCTTAATTCGGAGAAAACGATGTTGTATTTTTTGGATCTGTTTCCAATCTTAGAAAGTCCGTCACTCTCTATCTGACGCACTCTCTCTCTTGTGATTCCATAATCAACCCCGATAGACTCAAGAGATTCTTTTGATTTATAAGAATTTTTATTTAGCCCGAATCGACGCGATATTATATCCCCGGTTCTATCGGGGAGATCTTTAATAAGATCTGATGAAATTTGACGATAATCAAACATAAACTACCTTTGTGTTCTAAATTTTAAATTGGACCAAGAGGTCAGTAATGTCCCGGCTAAAAAGACTGATGAATAAGTTCCTAAAATGATTCCCGATATCATAGCAAAGATAAACCATCTTAAAGTTTCCCCCCCAAAGAAGAATATCGAAAAGAGCGCTATCAAGGTTGTCAAAGATGTGTTGATTGATCTGCCAAGAGTTTCATTGATGCTTTTGTTGACCACTTCATCAAATCTTAATTTCGGGTTTTTAGGACCGATCTCTCTAATGCGATCAAATATTACCACAGTATCGTTTATCGAATAACCAAGCACCGTCAAAAGGGCCACCGCTATCGGTATCGTCATCTGAACATTACAATATTTTCCCAAAACAACAAAGATTCCCAGAACGATCAAGACATCGTGTAAAAATCCCAACCCAGCCGCTATTACTCCATATTGCCATGATTTAACATTGGCTCCGCCGGTTCCGCTGAAAGTAATCGTGATATAAAGAGCAATCGCCAAAGAAGATAACACTATACTCAAGAGTGCTTTTTGACCCAACTCCTTCCCAATGGTAGGTCCAATAGACTCAAATCGATTCTCGGTTGCTCCAACAAGAGCCGACTTGACCTCTTCATACTCTTTTTGTCCCAAATCGGACATTCTGATAACGAAACCGTTGTCGTCTATCGGTTGAATCGCAACTTCTCCGATATCAAGGTTCAAGAGGGTCGCTCTCAAGTCTTCAATTTGAGGTTTCTCATTATTTTGATATTCGATCTCCATAATACTCCCTCCGGTGAATTCAATGCCTGGATTGACTCCTATCGTCACAATAGCAAATATACTTGCTATGATAAGCAATCCCGAAATCGCATAACATAATTTTCTATATTTCAAAAAATTGATCATATTCAAATCCAAAATGACTTTTTCTTCTCAAACCAAGTTTCCACAAATGACCTTAAAAAACTTCTGGTGACCACCATCGTGGAGAAAAGGCTGACTAAAAGTCCGATGATCAGTGTAAGGGCAAATCCTTTGACAAAACTGGTTCCGATGAAAAAGAGTATCAGAGCGACGATCAATGTTGTGAGATTGCCGTCTCTTACCGAAGGCCAAGATCGTTCAAAACCGTTGTTTATACTGTCTTTTAGATCGCGACCGTCTCTTAGCTCTTCTCTCATTCTTGAAAATGTTAGGATATTGGCGTCGATTGCCATTCCAATTGAGAGTATAAATCCCGCTATTCCGGATAGAGTAAGCACCACTGGTATAAGCTTAAAGATGAAAAGAACCATTATCGCATAAAATGTGAGGCTTAATGATGCAAGAAATCCCGGAAGTCTGTAAACTATTGTCATGAAAAGAGCGATTATCAAGAAACCGACCATCCCGGCGATCAAAGATTGATTTAACGAATCGGTTCCCAAGGCCGCTCCAACATTTTGATGAGAGACCACTTCAATCGGAACCGGAAGAGCTCCGCTTCTCAATCGACTGACGATGCTTCTGACACTTGATTGATCAAGATCTCCTGTTATGACGGCTTTACCTCCCGATATCTTCTCCTTGATGATCGGAGCATAGAGATCATATTCGGTAATTATACCGTCACCATCCGTATCTATGATTGATTTTCCGTCCAAAAAAATTGCCAACGGTTTATTGATGTTTCTTTGCGTCACCTGCTCAAATATGTCGGCTCCCTCGGGCGTGAATTGAAGCTCAATTATCATGGCTCCGGTATTTTGATTGAATGTATGTCTTGCAGTCTTGAGATGACTCCCACCGAGTTCAGTACTTTTCCATTGCGAAAAAATCGGTAATTCTCTGGAAATCAATATGTGACTTGCTTCAATCTCTTGATTCTCGTCTTCATCGGAATTTTTCAAAATTATGTGATAACCGAAGTCAGTTTCGACAATCCCGCTCAATTCGCCCTGCGAGAGTCCGAAAACAGCATCTTCAAACTCTTCAACCATCGCTCCTCTGCCAAATCTGCCAAGATATCCTCCGTCTATCGCACTAAAAGTATCATCAGAATATCCTTTGGCTGTCTCAGCAAAATCAGCTCCCCCTTCAATCATCTCAAGAATTTCTTTCGCTTTCAGGTAAGCTTTCTCATCAATTTCATCTATCTCTTTTTCAAACTCCGAGTCACTTTTTAACTCTTTGAACTCTAAAAATGGTGTTTCTCCTATCATCTCCATCGCTTCTATCGGATCAACCACCCCAGCCAATTCAACGATCAATCTGTCGCCCTGAACTTGAACCAACGGCTCTGCGACTCCGAACTGATTAACTCGTTGCTCAATCAGATTTCTCAAACTGTCCATTCTATCGGATTTCTCACTTTCGGTCGTTTCTGAAAGGTCCGCTTGGTAGAGGATTTGAGTTCCACCCTTAAGATCGAGTCCCAACTTAAAAGATTTTTCGGATGCTTGAGGTAATCCGATGTTTGTCTTCTCCTTTATCCAATCGACCGCTCTGTTATATGGTGCAGGTACCACAAATGCGGTTAAGATAAGAGCGATGAGAATAATCAAAAGAGAGGCTATTCTATAATGTTTTCCATTCATTTTTATACATTCTATAAGAAAACTAAGGTTTTGTCAAACAATGATTTAAATCATCGGTTATTGAACTTTCAACCCGTTTCTTTTGTTCTCAACCATCATAATCTCATCAAATATGCCGTCAAGAAGCTGATATTCTTTGGCTTCTTTCAAGTTGACCCAAGCAAATCGATCACTCTCTTCTTCTTCCAATTCAACTTCTCCCGAAAGATAATCCGCCATGCAAGAGATCACTAATGACGGGTTGCCGTCCAAATGAACGGTGGCCAAACTTGTCACATACTCAATATTATCTATCTCTATTCCAACTTCTTCTTTAACCTCTCTCTTTAGGGTTTTTTCCAACACATTATACCAGTAAAACTCCGTATCTTTGGGTAATTTAAGATAATCGGAAGTCTCCACTTTGCCTCCGGGAACGGTCCACATCCCGGGAAAACGCTTCTTATTCGGCGATCGCCGCGTTATCAAATACTTTCGATCTTTTATTATTATGGCGGTTACCGCCACTTCATGAAGATATTGATTTTCATCTTGATTGAAGTTCATTGAATGATTTTGTTCTCACAATTATCTTTCTTGATTCTTTCAAATATCAGATAATCCCATTGACCGCTTCCGTATTCTTCACCCTTCTTTAAAGAGATTGTCATCTCTTTATCAAAGTAACTCCGTGTCGGGATATCTTCAAGCTTAGTATATCTTCTTACACTTGTAATCTTAATCGAATCACCCCATGGAGTTGAATAAATTTCACCGACCTTGTATCTACCCAACTCTTGGCAACACCTTATGCTCGAACATACGCCTCTCTCTTTGAGAGACTTGGCGATCTCTTTCCATTCTCGTTTAGGAAATGTTATCAAATGATAAATATCATTTCCCATAACTATGAATCATAATAGATCCCTCCTGTTTGGTAACTGTCTATCGCCAATTTGCACATCTCAAAAATGGGTTGGGGAAGATCGTCAAGATCATACCAATCCCATGAATCCAATTTGTCAGGTTCCAATACTTTTGGCTGACCGCTTTGCCATTTGGCCAAAAGCCCAATATGCACATAATGTTTCGGATCGTATTTAGTCACATTTGCCAAAAATTGAAACGTTATGTCCTTAATCTCAATATCGGATTCCTCTTTCACCTCTCTTTTAGCACAACTTTCAAACGATTCCATATATTCAAGATGACCGCCGGGAAAAGCATATTCTCCCTCGCCATGTGAGCCTTTCCTTTTTCCGAGCAAAACCTTGCCATTCTTAAGAATCATCACTCCCACACCAACTTTTGGTTTATTTATCTGGCTCATCCCTTGAAAAACTCAATTTATTGAAAAATTATAGTTTGTAATTAAAACCGTCTCGGCATTTATAATCATCAAATAACATCTCTATTGAACCTTGATCTATCTTATTTCTTATTGACTCGTCTCTAACTCTCTATATGCATATTTGTCATCGCACTTTGAGACTATTCACCCATTTTGACCATCTCTTTCAATACGGATGTACTGTCTTCTTCATATCTCCGTCTTACAACATCAAATTACCAATAGACCGCAATGCTTTATGACTCTTCCAAGATAATTCTTTTCTTAAAAGCTCCGCGTTCTTTAACTTTCTTTTCTCTTGCTTTGTCAATCTCTTCTTTACTGAAGTTCTTAAAAACAGATATCGCATCAATCACTTCTTGGATGTCCGCCATCTCCTCGATCACCTCACTTTCACAAAATTCTTTCACTTCTTCCAATAATTTATCTTTCAGTTTTTCCCAATATTCATCATCGTCAGCAATATGTATGACAGGTGTTCCGCCCTTACTCTTTATATACTCCGGAATCTTATCTCTGACTAATTTGTCATATCTCATGATTTTTATTCTGCTTCCCGCAACACTTTTCTTGATTTATTTATCATCTCGCAAGATTTCTGTAATCTTATCTCGCGGAATAATCCTCACATTCACCGTCTCCGTTCCTTGAATATGAGCCTTCATAAGTCGGTGCAGTCCGTCAAGGATTAACCATCTCCCCTTATTCTCCATTATATCTATCGGATATTTCAGTTCGGCTCCCACGGTTCGTTGATATTCGTCTTCATACTTTCTAGGATTTTCAATAACTTCTCTTGGGGTCAGATTATACACTCCTCCTTTGTGCCAAAGAAACGGAATATCAAAATGCCAAACAAGCTCCTTAATATCCATATCGGTCACGGGAACATTCAATTTCCAAACTTTCTCTTCATCCCAGTCAAAATCAAATCCTACATCTTCAATAATCTTTGGAATATTACTTTCCATGACATTTCTTATACTTCTTCCCGCTACCACAATAGCAAGGATCGTTTCTCCCTATCTTTTTACCATCGGGGCTTCTTTTAACCGACGAAGGGGCCTGATCTCTCATATCAACTCCCCCCTTCTCAATCAAACTCGGCGCCAATGTGACGGATTTAAGATTAAATATCGTCTCTATAATTTGAGCTTCCCATAACTTAATCAGCGTTTGAAAAGCTCTGTGCCCCTCATTCTTATACTCTATCAGAGGATCTTTTTGCCCATATGCTCTTAACCTGACCGATTCCCTGATCGATTGCATATTTTCCAAATGATTGACCCAGAGAGAGTCAAAGACTCTCAAAGCCACCATCTTTTCAACTTCTCTCATCTTATCTTCTCCAATATCGGCCTCTTTCTTTTCATACTCCTCTCTGCTTCGTCCATGCTCTTGAGCTAAATCTATTATGAAGTCTTTTAATTCTCCCCTATCAGCCAAACTCATCACCTCATCTCTTTTTTTGTAAGCGATCTCACGATGTTTATTCATCACATCGTCATAATCAAGAAGATGTTTTCTGGCGTCAAAGTGAAATCCTTCTATTCTACCTTGAGCCGATTCAATTATTCCAGAAAGCATCTTGGCTTCTATCGGTTGATCTTCCGGAACTTTGAGGTATTGCGCCAAAGATTCAATCTTTTCTCCTCCGAAAACCCTGATAAGGTCGTCTTCTAATGATAAAAAGAATTGGCTTGACCCCGGATCGCCTTGCCTCCCTGATCTTCCTCTTAACTGATTATCAATCCTTCGAGCTTCGTGTCTTTCGGTTCCTATGACGTGAAGTCCTCCTGCAGACCTGACTCTTTTTTCTTCTTCCGGATCAGCGGGATTCCCTCCGAGAATAATATCAACTCCTCTTCCCGCCATGTTGGTCGCCACAGTTACACTACCTAGTCTTCCCGCTTGAGCTATAATCTCTCCCTCTTTTTCATGATTTTTGGCATTTAATATTCTGTGAGCTATCCCTTCACGATTAAGCATCGCCCCTAAAAGCTCATTCCTCTCAATCGATGTTGTTCCGATCAATACCGGTTGCCCTTTATCATTTCTCTCTTTTACCTCATCCACTATCGCTCTGTATTTTCCTTTAGTGCTTCGAAAAACCTTGTCCGGCAAATCTTTTCTTATCATAGGTTTATTGGTCGGAATAGGGATCACGTCAAGGCTGTAAACCTTGTCAAATTCTTCGGCTGAAGTCAGAGCGGTTCCGGTCATTCCCGATAATTTATGATACATTCTGAACAAGTTCTGAAAAGTGACTGACGCCAATGTCATCGATTCCGGTTTAACCAAAACTCCCTCTTTAGCTTCAATCGCTTGATGTAATCCGCCCGACCATCTGCGACCCGGCATCTGTCTTCCGGTTGATTCATCAATAATGATTATCTCACCATCTTTTACGATATAGTGATGATCTTTCTCAAAGAGCGGCTTTCCGGTGGTTGAATTTATCGCTTGAGCTCTAAGAGCTTGCTCTAAATGGTGCAGATAATTAACTCCTTTGTCTTCGTAGATATTCTCCACTCCCAATATCTTCTCAATTCTCTCTATTCCTTTTTCGGTTAAGGTAACCGTTTTCTCTTTCTCAAAAACTTCATAATCTTGATTGGCCTTCAATGAAGGAACTATTCTTGAGAAGCTTTTATACATCTCCGAGTTCTCCGTATCCGGTGCTGATATGATAAGCGGAGTTCGCGCTTCATCTATCAAGATTGAGTCAACTTCATCAATGATACAATAATGAAATCCTCTCTGGTTTCTGAATGAAAGATCATAAACCATATTATCTTTAAGGTAATCAAAACCGAACTCATTATTGGTCCCGTAAGTGATATCCGCGTTATAGGCTTCTTTCCGAGAGCAAGGTCTTAAAAAGTCTTGAATAATCTTAAAACCACCGAGTTGATCCCTTATTCTGTCGCTCTCTTCTCCTTGAGCCGAGAAGCCGAAATCATAGATGAAAGATTGCTGATGATTGACAGACGATGTGGTCAACCCGAGAAAATTGAATATTTGACCCATCCAAACCGTATCTCTTCGAGCCAAATAATCATTAACTGTTATTATATGAACACCCTTGCCTTCAAGAGCATTAAGGTATGCCGGCAGGGTTGCCGCCAAAGTCTTTCCCTCTCCCGTTCTCATCTCGGCTATCTTCCCTTGATGAAGAACGATTCCTCCTATGAGCTGAACGTCATAATGTCTCTGTCTCAATGTTCTTTTTGACGCTTCTCTTACTAATGCAAAAGCCTCGGGTAAAAGATCATCGATCGCCTCTCCACCTTTGAGTCTCTCTTTGAATTCTTCCGTCTTTTTAGTAAAACCTTCCGGTTGTAACCCGTCAAACTCGGATTCAAATCGGTTTATCTTATCTACAACCGACTGAAGACTTTTAATATATTTTTCATTCGGATCACCGAATATTTTTTTAAGTAGTGACATGTTAAGAATTGATTGTAGCAAAAAAATTCAATAATTCAAAGAGATTCTTTCGGACCAAAAGAAAGAGCTTCAATTCTTTGTATAGTCAAAAGATCCTTGAGCGTAAAGAGCTTTGATCTCAAAAGCCGTAAGAGCTCGAGAATAGAGACGAATGTCGCCAATATCTCCGTTAAACCTATAAGATGATCCGTGCCCTCCTATCCAAGCAACGGTTTTCAATATTTCAGTGCTGTTGGATCCCGACATCACCATCTCTCCATTGAGAAAAAATCTGATGGATCCACCCAAATCTCGACTCAAAGCTACGTGACTGAAGATGTCCAATTCAACCTCTTGCCCCGACCGCAGAACATCTCCGATTCTGTTTGAGAGTTTTCCGTCAGATACCGAAAAATGAAATCTTCCCGAATCACCAGACTCGTATTGATCGAATATGAAAAGGTAAGAGTTGACAGAATGCGGCTTAATCCAAGCCGACACGGTAAAAGAGTCGCTTCCTTCTAAGATACCGTTTGTAAGACGAATTCCGTCTTGGCTTCTGTTAAAACTCATCGCCTTACCGCTTGTCCCAGGCACTCCGTCCACTAAAGTAGGACAAGATGTACAACTTCCATTGTTACCGTAGCCTGATAAGTCTTTGTATCTGTTGTCTTCATCATCAAAGTTCCACCAACCTACCAAGTCAGCTCCCAAGAGATTGTGCATGTTTGATTGAAAGGAGAGAGCGTTGGATATCTTGGCTTGTTCTCTGGCTCCTGTCAGATTGGAGAAGACTATGCTGGCTAAAAGGGCTAAGACTGCTACTACTACAAGTAGTTCTACAAGGGTGAAGGCTTTGTCTTTCTTTATCATTGTTCTTCTGCTAAGTAGTTGTCTTTTGTTTGAGCGTAGAGGGTTTGTACTTCATAGGCTGTTAGGGCTCTCGAATAGATGCGGACGTCGTCGATTACTCCATAAAATCCCAAAGAGTTTGTCGTATAAAACATTCCTAATTTAAGATCGGTATCACCGCTCTTGATATTATATGATTTTGAACTTTCTTCCACTCCGTTGACATACAAAGTCATTTTGTTTCCATCATAACTGCAGATTGCATGATACCATATATCCAATTGGGGCTCCCATTCGGTCCTGACATAAGCTCCTATCCCACAAGCTATGTTTTGAGTGAGTCCCACTTGCAAATTATACCCTTCACCCCAAGAAGGGCTTTTGGATATTATTCCATGCCAACTCGCCGGAAAAGAATCTACTTTGAACCATGAGCTGTAAGAAAAAGAATCTCCTTGAGTAAAATTAAAGAAATCATTAGTTTCGGGTATAATCACGAAATCAGCGGATCCTTTAAAACGAAGCGCACTACCTTCGTTGCCATTAACACCTCTTGCCAATGATGTTCTCGTTATCACTCCATGATTATTATACCCTGAAATGTCTTTGGCATTTCCTTCATCAAAGTTCCACCAACCTACTAAGTCAGCTCCCAAGAGATTGTGCATGTTTGATTGAAAGGAGAGAGCGTTGGATATCTTGGCTTGTTCTCTGGCTCCTGTCAGATTGGAGAAGACTATGCTGGCTAAAAGGGCTAAGACTGCTACTACTACAAGTAGTTCTACAAGGGTGAAGGCTTTGGAAAGGTTCGGTCTTTTTCGATCAATTCTCATCAGCCACCAAAACCCTGCCTTCCCGAGAGTTCTTCTGCTTTCTTACGACTGTATTGTGAGAATATTCCTGTACCGGATGTTAGACCTATCGGTCTTAAGATATCATCGGAGTAAGCTTCTTGAAATCTGATCAAGGCGTTGTAAGTTAATCTACCAAAGAATGTCGTTTCATTACCCGGTGATCCGGCTCCTTGTTGAGTAAGAGTGAATCCTTGAGAGTTAAGAAATTGTTGGAGTAACTTGACATCATCTCCGGTCATCGACATTCTAAGGTCGCGACTGAATATGTAGGTTGGTTGAGCTTCGGGGTATCTCTCCAAGAAGAGCTCTCTCATCTTTGACAGACTGGTTGTGTAGAGGAAGCCGGTGCCTTGAGTCAATCCCCAAGGAGAGAGGACATCTGATGCATACTTCTCTTGCCATCTGATGAGAGCCGCTTCGTCTTCTTTGGTGAATATTCCGGTTACTTCTAATCCGGCGTTTTCAAACAGGTTGAGAAACTCTTGTAAGAGCTTGACTTGATCCGGATCGTTGTCGGCTCCTAAACGAATAGGTTGTGTCGGATAGCTTCCGAGTTGAGGTGTATCCGGAGGTTGAGGAGTATCAGGTGTTTGTGGAGAGTCGTCTTTAGGAGTCTCCGGTGTCGGAAGGGTAAAGCTACCACTTAGATTTGATACTTTAGTGAAGGAGACCGATATCTGATGGTTTTGAGATACTCTGTTGAATTTGTAAGTTTGAGTGACTTTGGTCGACTTACCGTCTATCGACATCTTTGATACGCGGAATCCAGAGTCAGGAGTGATAACAAACGTCTTGTCCGCTCCAGCAGCCACGTAGACGGTGCCTGATGGAGTAATTGTTCCGTTGTTGCCTGATTCCGCTTCTATCATCTTTGCTGAGAACTGAAGGATCGGGTATCTGTCTGTTGTAAACCATTCGGTGTCAAAATCCCATGATCCGTAGATTGGGTGAGAGTCTCCGTAGAGCTCGTCTTCTGTTGAGACAATTGTGAGATCTGTCTCTCCTTGTTCATTTCCTATCGCATTGATGTTTGTGTTGACTGTTTCGTTTTGGAGCCAAGCTGAATTGGAGATGGTTCCGCCATTTAGTCCCGTGAAGCCACCTATAGGCCCGCCATCTCCTGAAACATCGCCTATTGAGTAAGAGTTAGAGATGGTTCCACCACCATTTAACCCTGCGAAGCCACCTATAGGCCCGCCTCCTCCTGAAACATCACCTATCGAGTATGAGTTGGAAGTGTCTCCGATATTTAACCCTATGAAACCCCCAACCAAAAGGTCTCCTCCTGAAACATCACCTATCGAGTATGAGTTGGAGATGTGTCCGTTATTTGACCCTATGAAACCTCCAACATGAATACTCTCTCCTAAGACATCACCTATTGAGTACGAGTCGGAGATGTGTCCGCCATCATTAAATCCTATAAAACCTCCAACGTGACCACTTTCTCCCAAAACATCGCCTATTGAGTAGGAATCGGAGATATCTCCGTTACCTTGTCCTATGAAGCCTCCAACGTGATTACCATCTCCTGAAACATCACCTATCGAGTATGAGTTGGAGATGTGTCCGTTATTTGACCCTATGAAACCTCCAACAAGGGAATCTAACCCCGCAACATCACCTATTGAATAGGAGTCGAAGATGTTTCCCCTGCTTTCACCTATGAAACCTCCAACAAGGGAACCTAACCCCGAAACATCACCTATTGAATATGAGTCGGAGATATCTCCACTGCTTTGACCTATGAATCCTCCGACCCACATATATCCTTCTAAAACATCACCTATTGAGTACGAGCCGGAGATGTTTCCGCTATTTGACCCTATGAATCCTCCGACATAATATTGATTCTCACCCAAAACATCACCTTCTGAGTAGGAGTTGGAAATGTCTCCACTGCTTTCACCTATGAAACCTCCAACATATTGACCGTTTCCTAAAACATCACCTATTGAGTAGGAATCGGAGATATCTCCGTTACTTGACCCTATAAAACCTCCGACCAACATGTTTTTTCCCAAAACATCACCTTCTGAGTAGGAGTCGGAGATATCTCCGTTATTTGACCCTATGAAACCCCCGACAAGTAAACCTAACCCCGAAACATCACCTATTGAGTAAGAATCGGAAGTATCTCCCCTGCTTTCACCTATAAAACCTCCGACGTAATTACCTACTCCTGAAACATCGCCTATTGAGTGGGATTCGAAGATGGTTCCTTCACTTTGACCTATGAATCCTCCGACGTGATCACCTGACCCTGAAACATCACCTATTGAGTGTGAGTTGGAGATGTGTCCGTTATTTGACCCTATGAAACCTCCAACATATTCACCTAATCCTAAAACATCACCTTCTGAGTAGGAGTCGGAGATATCTCCATTGCTTTCACCTATGAATCCCCCGACAAGTAAACCTAACCCTGAAACATCACCTATCGAGTATGAGTTGGAGATGTGTCCGCTACTATTGTACCCTATAAAACCTCCAACATAATTACCTGTTCCTAAAATATTACCTATTGAGTAAGAATCGGAAATAGTTCCGCCACCATTAAATCCTATAAAACCCCCAACGTGAAAGCTTTTTCCCAAGACATCACCTATTGAGTACGAGTCGGAGATGTTTCCGCTTTCATTCATCCCCACAAGACCTCCAACAAAATAATATTGGCTCCTACCCGAAATATCACCTATCGAATATGAGTCGGAGATGTTTCCATTACTTACTCCTACAAGAC
>Ga0265293_10003671_pt1 | contig 28206 bp, 26 predicted proteins | sample Munlanlewell138R_FD_192505 | JGI IMG/M metagenome (GOLD analysis project Ga0265293, IMG submission 192505) | Leachate microbial communities from a municipal landfill in Southern Ontario, Canada - Leachate well 138R | ecosystem: Engineered > Solid waste > Landfill > Unclassified | place: Canada...
GATTACTAAGTCATAGTATTTCCTATCCCAATATACCCAATTTTTATCATTATTTGCATAGAGTCGTCTAAATTTTTCTAAATTCTGTTTGTCACGCTCTTTAATTTCATACTTTGCTTGCTCAATAGAAGTGCCATCCCTATTTACGAGACGGTCTATCCGGATATCTGTTTTATCGTTTCCTTCGCCATCTTCCGTAACCACTAAGATTTTGAATACATCGGGAATTCCCTGTGCGTCATATCCTGCGAGGTGACTTTGGATAATGTGGCCGTTTTCTTCTCTCAGGATTTTTTTAATTCGCTCTTCATACTCGAGGTCATAATGATCTGGCCGTTTCTCTGTTTCTTCAACACCAGCGCCAATTTCGTCTTGTATTCTTCTCATGATTTTTCCTCCATCGAGAACATTCCAAGAGAGATTTTCAGCAAGTTTTGTGGCAAGGGTTGTTGCACCACTTCCAATTCGGCCTGAGATGGTAATATTTCTAATTCTCCGAAGATCTTGTCCCATGCCGTATTTTATGACATTTGGGTTTGTTTGCCAAGAAGTGCAGTTTGTTCAACGAGCCTATTGGCATATCCGTATTCATTGTCATACCACGCAATGACTTTTACCATATTTCTGCCAACGACCTGCGTGAGAGACAAATCGACAATCGAAGAGTGTGGATTTCCAACAATATCACTACTAACGATTGGGTCGGTAGTAGTTTCAAGAATGCCTTTATATTCATTCTCAGAAGCGTTTTTAAAGAGCTGGTTTATCTCTTCGGCAGTCGTTTCTTTTTTTAATAAAAGGGTAAAATCTGACAATGAGCCAACTGGCACCGGTACCCGAATAGCAAGTCCTGTAAATATTCCCTTAAGAGATGGAATTGCTTCTGCCGCTGCTTTTGTTGCACCTGTTGAAGTAGGAATGATGTTTGTTGCAGCAGTTCTAGCCCGACGATAGTCTTTGTGTCCTCCATCCTGAATTCTTTGGTCAGATGTATAGCCATGAATAGTTGTCATCATAACTTTTTCAATCCCGAAATTGTCCTCGAGGATTTTTGCTACAGGAGAAATGCAGTTTGTGGTACACGAGGCATTATTTATAACTACGTCAGGAAAATCCTGGCCTGAGCTATTTGAATTTACTCCGAGGACATATGTAGGAACTGGTGTGTTTCCTTTGTAGGGGGCAGATAGGATTACTGATTTCGCGCCAGCAGTAATGTGAAGCATGAGGTCTTCATGTTTCGTGAATGCTCCAGTTGATTCAATTACGGTGTCAACTTGAAGATTTTTCCAAGGGAGGTTTTCTGGTTTTCTGTCAGCAAATATCGCAATTTCTTTATCATCGATAACCAACCAACCCAAAAATTCTGCAGAAGACTCTATTTCGAGCGGTTTTTGTTCGGGAGTTTTTATAGAAAATGTGTGATTTTTTAGAACACCATAGTTGCTGTCATATTTGAGGAGATACATCCATCCTGCAAGGTCTGTACTTTTGCCAGCATTTATCGCAACAACTTCAATTTCTGAAGAATGGTTTTCAATAATAACGCGGTGCGCAACTCGCCCAATTCGTCCATATCCATTTATCGCAACTCGTACCATCTATTCTAGAATATCAAAACTGCTTATAATTGCAAGATGTAAATATTTTTTTCAGGGAGGATTTGCTTGTTTTTTTAGCGTAATTTTGGTATTATCACACACATGCCAGAAATACTTACAAAGCCAAATAAGAGAAAAGCCAGCAAGAAGCACGGCTTTTTATCTCGCAATAAAACTCATAGCGGGAGAGCAGTTCTTAAACGACGTCAGTTAAAGGGGAGAAAGGACATCTAGAGCCCGAAAGTGTATAGGCGTAAATTGCGCGTGCACGATAGAAATGTTTGAGAAAGAAAAGCGATTCTCTTTTAAGCAAGGGTTACCCAAAAAGGTGATTACGAGTCCTTACTTTACGCTTCGATTTGGGCTTGCAAAAGGCGAGATGGGAACGAATGCAGTCGTTGTGAGTAAAAAAGTTTCAAAAAAAGCGGTTATTCGGAATAGAATAAAACGTAAAGTTGTCTCAAGTCTGAAGGAGACTCAGGATGAAAAGTTAGATAAATACGATTTGGTATTTTATATTAAGCCCCAGATAATTGAGGCTCACGAACAACAAGTCGATTTGGCAATACAAGAAAGTATAAGAAAGATTTAAGATGGATATTATATTTCAAATATTTGACCTCATTTTTAAGCAGCCTATCACCAATATTTTGCTCGGATTTTATCAACTTTTGTCATCTGTAGGATTACCATTTGCGCTTGGTTTTTCCATAATTCTCCTCACAATCTTTCTCAGAATTGTTCTATATCCATTCATGTCCACGCAAATTCGCTCAAGTAAGAAAATGCAGGAACTTGCCCCTGAAATGAAAAGCATTCGAGAGAAACACAAGGACCGCCAAAAGCAGCAAGAAATGATGATGAGGTTGTACAAGAAGCACAATATCAATCCTGCAGCGGGTTGTCTGCCAGCAATTATTCAGCTCCCGATAATTTTTGCGTTATATCAAGTTATTACACAGATGGTGTCAATTGGTTCATTTGAGATTTTTTCAGAAAAAGTGACCCCTCTTTTATATTTCGATTTCCTGAAGCCCGATCATCTATGGGATACAAAGTTTTTTGGAATTGAACTTGCGGTAAAGCCAATTGATCTATTAAACCAGGGTGCATTTTTAATAATTCTTATCCCACTTCTTACTGCAGCATCTCAAATGATACTTTCCAAGATGATGATGAATAAAGTTGCGACTCCAAAAACTGATAAACCCGATGATTTTCAAACGACATTTATGAAGCAGTCACTCTTTATTTTTCCTATCATGATAGGATTTTTCTCCTTTACCCTTCCTACAGGGCTTTCTTTGTATTGGATTACGTTTACGTTATTTGGTATACTGCAGCAGTATTTATTAGTAGGATTTGGTGGACTTGTTCAATGGATTCCGCAGCTTGCAAATTATGAAAGATATACAAAATAGCATACAAGAAGAGGCAAAGGCATTACTTGAATTACTCTCAATTCAAGCGACTGTTGCAGTGGAACCTGCTGAGGAAGAGTCGTTTCAGATAGTTATCGATGCGGGAGAAGAGAATGCATTTCTTATTGGGAAGCATGGGAATACTCTGGCGGCATTTGAGCTGATGTTGAAAATGATCGTTGCGCAAAAGATGGGAGAATATCACCAAATAGCAGTTGAGATTGGGAATTATAGAATCGAACGCGAAGAATATCTTGAAGGGCTTATTGGACGACTGAAAGAAGAAGTTGATGCAACTGGTAATGAAAAGCAAGTACGAGGATTGAAGCCATGGGAGCGCCGATTTGTTCATATGCTCCTAAAAGATGATAGTTCAGTATACTCTGAGTCGGAAGGCGAAGGACGCGATAGGGTTCTTGTTATTAAACGAAAATAGCTTGCCCGAGATTTCATGGTGTATTTACGACAGCTTGAGGGTATAGTTTTTTATCTTTCTCTTTTTTCCATTAGTTTACAGGTCGGTAAGCATTTTTGGCCCTCCTACGCCTTTGTAAGGGGTATCCGGCTTGATTATCTCTCCCCTACACTTTATCTAAGTGATATTTTTATTATTTCTTTACTTATTTTCGTTTTACTCCAGAGGCCTCAGAAATTATGGGACTCTTTTTCTCATACTCTCCTCTTCCCAGCCTTTTTTCTATCAGTATTTCTCTCTTCTATTTTTGCCTCAAACTTCGAAGCTGCAATCGTGTGGTGTTTGAGAATAGTGCTCGCTGTTTTTTTTGGGTGGTATGTGGGTAGATATGATTTTAAAAAGAACTTCGTGTTAGTGGTTGATACTTTAATGCTTGCGGGCATTATGCAATCAAGTGTTGCATTTTTGCAATTTCTGTTTCAGAGGTCGCTAGGAGGATTTATGTATTTCTTTGGTGAACGATCATTTACTGGAGAAACAATCGGTGTTGCAACGTTTTTTTCAAATGGGAGAGAATTGTTGCGTCCATATGGGACATTCCCTCACCCTAATGTCCTTGCGTTTTTTCTTCTGATAGCACTTATCTTAGGGATGCATTTTGTACTATATCAGAAGAGCTCTAGGCGAACATATGGGTATATTTTTTCTCTCATTATAATAATGCTCGGATTGCTCGTTACTGGCTCAAGGAGTGTTATTCTCGTAGCGATCTTTTTGTCAGGGGCGCTTTTTTTCAGAAAGAAAAAGCAATTAATATATGTGATTTTGACAATATTGATATTCGCCCCTCTCTATCTAGTCTCATTTTCTGGACGATTTTTTTCTATTCATTCACTGACAGAAGCAGTAGACGTGCGTGTGGATTTAATAATAAATACGTCGGAATTAATTTCTCAGAATATATTATTTGGAGCTGGCCCGAATAATACATTCTTTCTCTCCCAAGGAGATACTGTGCCAATCTCTGTACGTTTTCAGCCAGTTCATAATATGTATCTTCATGCAATAGCGCAATTAGGACTGTTGGGCCTAGTCGTAATGGCATTATTTTTGAAAAATATCTTCGTGAAGCTTCGATATGGTTTTTATCAGCGAGAGCAGTGGATATTCCCAATAACACTTCTTCTTTGCGGCTTATTTTTTGTGGGATTTTTTGATCACTTTTTTATAACTCTTCCCCAAGGACTTTTAATGAGTGCGCTATTGGTAGGACTTTTATATAACACCTCTATGGTGTCGGAGTAGGGCTTGGTGTGGTAGGCGGTGCGCAGGTTGTGCAATATGTATCGCCAGTAGGATCAGTAATAATTTTTCCATCACGTTCTTCTACATTTTCTGTTTGGCCTTCCTGTGCGAGCGCGTTAGTAGTAGTATCGACGAATATTTTAGTAAGTCCTGGATCTATATCATTGGGAACAGTTCCTTCGAGAAAATATTCTTGTTTGGTAGGGCAGCGATACGCAGATCCCTCAGGTTGGGGGCGAAGTCCGGAATCTGAGCAAATGATAGCAGTAATAACGCTTTCTGGTTGCTTGAGATCTTCAGGATCTGTGCCATTAAGAAGCGTGGTCATAATATCATTCCAGATAGGAGCAGCACCTGTTATGCCTGAGCTTACTCCACGAAGTGGCGTGTTGTCGTTATTCCCTACCCACACAGTTGCTACAAATGATGGTGTATAGCCAACAGTCCAGTTGTCTCTGTAGTCATTCGTTGTCCCTGTTTTGACAGATACGGGATAGTCGGGGATTCTGAGTGGAGAGTTTGCTCCAAAAGCAGGAGTTCGTGCTGCATTATCTTGGAGAATGTGTGAAATAATAAATGCGACTCCTTCAGGGATTACTTTATTGCCGGCCATAGGGCTTTTTGGAGCATTATATTCTTCAACTATTTTTCCTTTTGCATCTTCAATTTTCAGGATTGGTTGTAATGGGATTCGATACCCATAGTTTGCAAATACGCCAAATGCCTCAGTCATTTGAAGCATCGTCACCTCTCCTCCACCGAGGGTTAAAGAAAGGCCATAGCGCTCAGGATTGTCGGTAAATGAGCTAATACCCATGTCTTTGGCAACCTGTATCATGTCAGAAACCGTGTTTAGCTGTAGCATTTTGACAGCAGGAATATTATAGGAGTTTGCTAGAGATTCTCGCATCTGCACTACTCCATGAAATGTTCCATCGTAGTTTCTCGGACAATATTGTCCGGAAGCACTGGGGAAGCAAATTCTGTCATCTACAAATGGTGTTGCGGTAGTGTATTTATTGATAAGCCCGGTTGCATAGTTAATGGGCTTAATTGAAGATCCAGGTTGACGTTTTGCAATCGCAACATTTACATTTCCATCACGTTCTCTATCAAAATAATCTCTACTCCCTGCCATAGCAAGGATTTCTCCTGTTCCGGGATTACTGACAACTGCTGCAGCGTTATACCAGTTTCTTTCAGAAAGCGCCGCGCCTTCTGTTGCAATTGCATCATCAACAATTTTTTGTACATTTAAGTCAAGACTGGTGGTGATACTAAGTCCTCCTTGCTCTATCATTTTTTCACCATATTTTTGGGTAAGTAAGTCTTTTATGTAAAAAACAAAATGCGGAGCGAGGATTTCATCTCGAATTTCTGAGAATTCGAGTCCCTCTTGTAGCGCTTCTCGTTTTTGGTCTTCAGTAATGTACTCTTCTTCTTGCATAGCTCTGAGTACTGCTTCTTGGCGTTTTTTCCCCTCTTCAGGATGAGAGCCGAATGGTGAGTATCTGCTTGGTGCTTGTGGAAGCCCTGCAATAAATGCTGCTTCTGCAAGGGTGAGCTCAGATGGCTTTTTGTCAAAATACACATGACTTGCTGCATCAACGCCGTATGCAGTCCCTCCAAATGCAACCTGATTTAAGTACATCTCAAGAATTTTGTCTTTCGAATAGATCGCTTCTACAATAAAAGAAAGAATTATTTCTTTTACTTTTCGCTCAATAGTCTGCTCAGGTGTTAAAAGCGAGCTTTTAACGAGCTGCTGGGTTATGGTGGAGCCTCCTTCTACTCGTTCTCCACGAAAATTTACCCATGCAGCTCGTGCAATCCCTTGGATATCAATTGCTCCATGTCGATAAAAATTTCTGTCTTCAATTGCAATGGTTGCCTGTTGAAGTGTTTTCGGGATTTCATTTAGGGGGATAAGTGTTTGGTTGCGTCCCGTGTACATAGTGTAAAGGAGGGCTCCATTTCTATCAAAAATTTTACTTGACTGTGGTTTGCTATTTGAGCCAAGCTGGGTTGCGCTGGGAATATCCTTGAGAACAAAAAATACGATAAATATAAATAATGCAAGAGCTCCTATGATAAAAATAACAAAAACAGGGAGAATTATGAATCGGAATTTTCTACTTGAAAAAAATTTCGGGAACTTTTTTCGTTTCTTGTTCTGTTGTGTCATAAGAACTTATTTGTAGTGAGAAACTATTATAGCAAATTATTTATATTTGAAAGAATGTGCCTATGATGTAGGCAAGACATGCGGAAAGCCCTCCAATAAAAACAATTTCCATAATGGAGCGGATGAGTGATTGTGTGGTGACCTTCCAGCGCACTACTCCCAGCAGGACGAGTGCACACAGGGTAAATAGGATAGAGATAGCAAATATATTTTCTGTAAGACCTAAGAATATATAAGGAAGAAGCGGCACTGCGCCAAATACAAGAAATGAGAGGAATGTAGAAAGACCGGCGAGTATTGGATTTTCGTGTTCTGGGTTGCTCATTTCGAGTTCATTTTGCATCATAAAATCAGCCCAATATTCTGAATTTTTTGCATAGAGCGCCGCCATGGTTTGAGCATCTTTTTTGCTATATCCTTTTTGCTGTAATATATAAAGAGTTTCACGCATTTCCTGCTTAGGGTTATTCTTTATCTCTTGAAGTTCTTTCTGGCGATGATTTCGATAAACATCTTTATCTGCAAGAATGGAAAGAATATTTCCAAGTCCCATCGAGCTTGCGTCTGCAATGAGGTTTGCAAGGCCAAATAGTAGCACAATCATTATTGAAAATTCGGCGACACTTGCACTCTGTGCTCCTGAAAATCCCGCGACAACGGCAAAAGTTGTTACAATTCCATCACTTCCTCCATATACAATTTCTCGGAGATATTCAGAAAATGCTGATTGTTTGTGTTCTTTTGCTACATGCTCTTCAAACTCTTCCTTTGTGTATTCCATATTAGTCATTCTATCACCCTTTTATAAATGCTGTGGTAAGTATTGTATCAGTCTTCAAATCATCCTCAAGAGTTACTATTCCATCTCCGAATGATCGAATACTCTCTCCTTTCGGGAGGTATGCAGGGGGGAATAGAAGATCGATATTTGTTGGAGTAGTTTGTGTTCCCGGCTGTTTTATAAGGGTAAGTGAATAGGTATTTTTTTTATCATCCAAAAACAATGTGGGATTGGTATAGGTAAAGCTAATGGTTACTATCTCTCCTTTGGGGATAGTAACTACTGTTCCAAAAATTGTTTTTTGATAATCATCAGTTGTTTCTATCTCGAGGCTATTGGGATCCGGAGAAAAGTTTGCTAACTCATAGATTTTAGGATCTTGGATAGCAGAGATAGTCTTCTGCTCTTTTCCATTTAGGGCTACTTCTTGAAAGATGCTATTTTGTGGCACTATCAATCTGAGATATGTTTTGTAGTCATCTGTTTTGCTTGTATTTCTGAGTGTGAGATTGGCAGTAGAAAGCCGAGTGGTAAGATCTGCTTTGTAGGTAATACTCCGTGATACATCTTTATTAGCCTTGTTGGTGCCAATATTTGCTTCATTAAAGCCAAGCGTATCATAGATTTTCTCATCATTCTGCTCTTTTCTATCCGGAATAGTTCCTGTGTAGTGTAGTGCAGAAAGTAATTTTTGTATTTCCTCTGCTTGGTAAGAAAGCAAAATATGTTTTTCGTCAAGCAGTTCAGGAAGTAGGAATGCGGTAGAAATGAAATATTCAGGATTTTTTTCCATTTCCAGTGTAATACTTGTCATAAGTTCGTTTAAAACATCTCTTTTTTGAGTAGATCCAGGAAAGAAATCTTCCTCAATAGTTTTTTGAAGAAACTCCATGCTGTTGTCACTGGTTATTGTAAAGTCGTAATTTCTGAGCTTTATCGGTCCGGTTATCCCGAGAATTCTTTGGATAATGGTAAAATCCACTGCTATTACTCCATCTGGCGTATTCCCTGATTCGAGATTATAGATTCGGGCAGACATACTTGCAGAGCGCTCAAAATCAAGATCAAAATTACTGTCACGAAGATAGAGGTGTGGTTGTAAATTCCGTCTTACAATATAATGCGGTTCAATATGTCGAGTAAGTTGTCCATCAAGCTCATATACATCTTGAATTTTAAAATCTTTTACTCTCCCCTCCTCTACAATTAGTCTTCCAATAGAACCAATAAATCCGCCTGTTGGGCGGAGTTCGGCGTTATTCATAAATAGGAGTAAGTATTCCTTTTCACCGTTATATCCGAGGATTGTTGGTGCAACAGGCAAAAGACTTAAGATCTTTGTTGTTTGGGGAGTTAGGATATTTGAAATTGTTTGATTTTCTTGGCCGAGTAATATTCTTGATCCTACATGATACAGGTGCTGAGAATCCAGAAGAATATTTTCAAACGCTTCCTTCTCTATGCCTGCGCTGACAGTATCTAGTTTTTCGATAAGGCTTGAAGAGGAGGTGGTCAGTTCTACAGTAGTTGTTACGAGATGGAGTGTTTCAGCGGTATTTTTGAGAGATGGAAAATAGGATAGTGCACTTTCTGTAACGAGTAGTGTGGGGAGTGGGACTGATAGGACACGTTTTGCAAGTACGCCATGATTTTTAGCTTTTACAAAATCATTATTTTCAAATGCATGAATTGAGGATCGGAGAAAGAGGAATCCTGCAATGCCAAAAATAATATTTATCATTATAAAGAGTATGAGGCCTGAAAAAAGCGCGAGAGATATTGAGGGAGTAAATTTTAAAAATGAGAAGGAGGGAGGAGTGCGTTTTTTTCGCTTGGTTTTTTTATAAGAAGGAGCCTTTATGGTTGATACTCCGAGATGCTCTACTGCGTAGAGGAATCCTTTGAGATGATAATCGAGATGATAGATTTTTACCTGTAGTTTATTTTTTAAATTCTGCGTCATGGTGGACCGCTCTACAAATCGTTGAATAGGATGTTCATGGTTTATTTCCAGATCTATGTCTGGCTCTATGCGGTGTAATAAATGAATTGCAGAAAGGAGTGTTTCGGGAGCTTTATAAAAAAGATAGTAAAGCCCTTTGGGTTTTCGAGAAAACAGGAGTTGTTTAATTCCTGTTAAAAAATCTCGTTTTGAGATCGGAAAAATAGGAGAGAGGTCTTTTCCAGAAAGGCGAATTGTCCCCTTCCGCAATGCGATTCGGATAATTTTCAACAATTCGTTGTCTGAAGTATTCTCTTCAAGGATTGTGCCATATAATGCGGGAATAATATTAGCCTCAGAGTTTATATGAAGGAGCACATCAGAGAACGATTCATAATTGTTTGCAGGAATAAGAATGAGGGATTTAGCACGGTCCTGCTTTAATTTTTTGAACGTAGTTTCAAGATATTCCTTTTCTTGAATTGTCGACAAATGAATTACCGCATAGGATATTTTCTCAGAAAGATGCGGGAGAAGATGGAGATCAGAAGGTTTTATATGATAGATGTTGGAACTATCTTTTTTTGGAATAGGGTTTCCGACAAAAAGAATTGAAAGCTTCGAGGAGAGTTCGTCAAAGAGTGCTTCTTGGAGGAGTGTATTATTTGAAACAATAAGAAGAAGCGGTTTTTTGGAATCATAAACCTCTTCATGGAGCAGTTTTCGCATGTAATCATTGTATGAAAAAACAGAAAAATTGTCGAGGAGAAATGAGCCTATGCGGGAATAATCTAGAGTTTTTCGTCGAGTGCTTTATTGACCATCCTGTCAGCTTCTTTGTTATGCGCTCGAAGTACGTGCGTGTAAGTGACATCACTAAAAAAGCTTTCTAGAGCCTTTGCTTTTTTGACTAATTGTTTAATAGATTCATTTTTTACTTTGTATTTTCCGGTAAGCTGTGAAGCAACAAGCAGAGAGTCGCAAAATAAGTTGAGAGATACATCTTCCCCTTTGTGTTTTTTCACCCATTCAAATGCAGCAATTACTGCCATGTATTCGGCATAGTTATTTGTTTGAATTCCAAGATATTCCCCCTTTTTAAAAATAATTTTTTCATTTTCATAAACAACAAATCCGTATGCTGCTGGGCCAGGATTTCCGCGAGATCCACCGTCTGTATAAATTGTAAGTTTCATTTTTGCTTGATTTTAAAGCTTCTTTCAAATAATTTTCAATCCTAAAAACTCTAAATGTGTAGTATTACTTTACAATTGATATGGGTGAGATGCAACTTTTTAGATAATAACAGAATCCTCTTTGAGTTTTTTTGGATTGAGTATGCGAATATGTTTTCCAGCGTTTTGAATGATGTTTTCCTTCTTAAGTTTTGCAATTTCTACACTGACAGTCTCGCGTGCAACTCCTAGGAGATTTGCAATATCCTTGTGGGTAAGGGGAATTTTAATAATCAAAATCCCATTTTCCTCTTGTCCGAAGCGCTCAGAAAGAATCAATAAAATAGAGCAAACTTTTTGATATGCGTTTCCAAAAGCCATCTGTCCCATTCGCTCAAGTAAACCATCTACGCGTTTTGTAAGTCTATCGGTGCTGTAGAGAAGTACATCAGGATTTTCATTAAGAAATGTCAAGAAATCTTCACGAGACCGTTTATAAATAATGCATGGAGTAATGCTTTGAAAAAAATACGGCTTCCTGCTTTTATTAAAAGTCCATGCAACTGGAAAGAAGTCTCCTTTTCGGGAAATGATAAAGGTAAATTCATCGCCATTTTCCGAGAAGAGATAGTTTCTCACATAGCCTTTATTAATATAAAAAATACCATTTGGGATTTCATCACCACGAAGAATTGTTTCGCCTTTTTTATAAAGCAATGGATTTGCGGTTTTGAAAAAAGCTGCTAGTTTTTCTACTGCGACGGCTCTCAATTTAGAGTATTATACCAGACTCAGAATGAAGGACGAAATTATCCCAAGCCGTCTCGTTTCGAATGAAGAAAGAAAAACCATTGCTCAAAAAATGAAACAAGGCCTTTGTATGGCGTTTCAATAAGAAAATCCAGGATAAAGAGAAATATATTTATCTGGGAAATACTTTCCGTAAGATGCCTTCCGAGTCGTGCGATGGGCATAAAGAATAGATCAATAAACGGAGTAAAGAGATGCTGTCGTTCTTTGACTGTGTATGTTTGTGCAGTCTGATTAATTCGATATGCAAGAAATGACACAATCGAGAGAAAGAAGATAAATATTCCCTGGCTTGCAATTGTAAAATTGAATCGCATAAGAAGTAGAACTATAAATCCAACGGACAAGAAAAATCCTCCATATGAAAGAATTGAGAAGAAGGTGTGAAGCGTGCTTGTGCTATTTTCATCGTGTTCCTTTATAAGCAGTTTTTTTCCAATCTTTGGGTCTTTGTCAGTAATGAGAATTTGTATTCGTTTAAAAATTTCTGCAGTATTTTTTTGTCCAGGGATACGGATGAGGAGGCTAACAATTATCATTAAGAGGATCGGTCCAAAAATATTTATTAAGAGAGGGATCCAAAAAATTTGTCCGTGGATGATATTGTCATATGTTGCTTCAACAGAGAATGCAAATAAAACTTTTGAAAGTGCAATAAAAATAATACTTCGGATAATTGCCCTCCGGACTTTTGTTGCGACACTTTGGTATCGTGTAGAGCACGTTGTTTCTATGAATTTCTGGAATTCCTCAGGATCTTTTTCTATAAGGGTGAGTGATTGAGGGTCTTGACGAAGAATATCTTCAAGGATGAGAAATGGGGGAATCTGCCGTTTGACATAATTGAGTATTTTAAATCGAAGCTTATGATTGAGCTGCCCTTTAATTGTTTTGATTCCTTCTTTGAAATTCTGAGTAATTGACTCAATATTTTCTTCAGAGAGTTCTCCAAAATATTGTTTGAATAGATTGTATTCTATAAGTGCATGATCGTTTTTAGAATAAGCCTTTTTAATTGCGATAAAGAGCTGTACGTTTCTATCTTCATCAGTACCATCTTCTATGACGATATTTTTTTTGAGAATATGGAAAATGAAGTTTTCTATGGTTTCGCGTTCTTGTGATGGGCTAAGAATATTCTCAATATCAGAGGAGAGGATGTTCGTGATAAAGGAGTTCGTATTTATGTTGTGGATTGTTTTCGGAACTTTTGATTTTAATTCTAAATAAAGCTTAATAGAGCGGGTTACATTTTCAATAGTTTTTGCGTCAGTCTGTTCTTCTTGAATATGTTGGGCCCAGAGGAGTTCTTTGACTAATTCTTCACCAACTTTGCTTTTATCTCCGAGCATTAATTTTCGCTTCAGAATCCGCTCGATACTCGCGCGCAAAATCATTTCTTCTTCACGGTATTCTATAGAATTTCTGAAACGTTCATACCAAGAAGCAAGTTCTGAGACAATTGGATTTATATTTGAGGGGCTGTGTTTAGCATCTTCTCCAACTTTTTTAAATGTTTGGATAAGAATTTTTGCGTACGAATTTAGTTCCATAATAGCATTCAATTATATTGCCGCAATTTTTGTTCTGCAACCGACACTTTGCCTCGGAAAATATTGCGTGATACAATTCATCGTGTAATGGATAAAGTATATGATCATAAAACAGTAGAAGAGGGGATTTATAAAAAATGGGAATCGGGTGGATATTTCAAGCCAGAAGTTAATCCTGATGGAGAACCATTTTCAATAATTCTTCCGCCACCAAATGCGAATGCCCCGCTTCATTTCGGTCACGCGATGTATGTAATAGAGGATATTCTCGTCCGTTTTCACCGAATGAAGGGATTTTCTGCATTGTGGCTTCCAGGAGCGGATCATGCAGGATTTGAAACACAATTTGTGTATGAGAAGCACTTGAGTTTGCAAGGGGAAAGTCGATTTGATTATTCTCGAGAGGAGTTATTTCAAAACATTTGGGATTTTGTACAAAATAATCGAGGTGGTATGGAGAACCAATTACGAAAATTAGGATTCTCGCTCGATTGGTCTCGGCTCAAATTCACTATGGATGAAGATATTGTGAAAGTAGTCTATAAAACGTTTAAAAAGCTTTTTGATGATGGACTTGTGTATCGTGATAAGAGACTAGTCAATTATTGCACATTTGACGGAACATCATTTTCTGATCTAGAGGTAGTGAGTGAAGAGGTTGCAGGGGAAATCTATGATATTTCTTATCCATTAAAAAACGGTGGAGAAATAGTGGTTTCTACAACAAGACCGGAAACCTTGTTTGGTGATATGGCGGTGATGGTAAATCCGGATGATGTGCGCTATCAAAATCTTATTGGAGAAACAGCACTGATCCCACTAATTGATCGAGAAATTCCCATCATTGCAGATCCGTATGTGGAAAAAGATTTTGGGACTGGCGCGGTAAAGGTAACGCCGTTTCATGATTTTAATGACTGGGAAGTAGGAAAGAGACACAACTTGGGAGGAATTCAAATAATTGGATTTAATGGCAAGATGCAGAACACAATGATTGTTGATGATTTATATGGAAAACAAGCGCGTCGAAAAACCCTAGAATTACTTAGAGAAAAAGGATTATTGCAAGAATCACGAACACATACGATGAATAAAAGAAGCTGTTATAAGTGTAAAAATATTTTAGAGCCGCTTCCTCTGGAACAATGGTTTGTAAAAATGAAACCACTTGCAAAGCGAGCAATTGAGTCAGTTAAAAATGATGAAATAGAGATTCATCCGAAAAGCTTTGAGAAGATATATTTCCAATTTCTCGAAAATATCCGTGATTGGAATATTAGTCGCCAAGTGGTTTGGGGAATTCGAATCCCAGCATGGAAAAATACAAAAACACATGAATGGATAGTGACTGATGGAAAGAGGCCTACGGGAGAAGATTGGGAGCAGGATAGTGATACGTTTGATACATGGTTTTCGTCCTCTCAGTGGCCTTTTGCAACACTTGCGAGCGCACACGACAATGATTTTAAAAAGTTTTATCCGACAACTGTGATGGAGACTGGATATGACATTCTGAGGTGGTGGGTTGCTCGTATGGTTATGATGGGGTTGTATGCTACGGATAAAGTACCATTTCAGCATATTGTATTGCACGGATTAGTAAATGATCCACTGGGCAAAAAAATGAGTAAGAGTAAAGGAAATGTGATAAATCCATTAGAGCTCGCAGATCAGTATGGAGCAGATGCCGTACGATTTGCATTAGTATATGGAACCGCATTAGGGAATGATCAGGCACTTTCTTATCCAAAACTCGAGGCTGCTAGACGATTTACGAATAAGCTCTGGAATATGGGGCGATTTATCTTAGATTTTAAACCGGAAGATGCACAATCTGAGATAGGTAGTCATCATGAGGATGCGGCAATAATCGAAAAACTCCATGCGCTTGTTTTTGATATCAATAGAGCATATAAGAACTATCGTTTTAATGATATTTCAGAGAAGCTGTATGAATTTACCTGGCATGAATTTGCAGATAAGTATATAGAGAGCACGAAGGGCAGACGAGTAGAGGCGCAGCCATGTTTAGAATATGTATATAAAACTATTCTGAAGCTCTTGCATCCAATTATGCCATTTGTGACAGAAGAGATTTATGGGAAATTTGAGAATGAGCCGCTCATTATTGCATCGTGGCCTTCAGAGTAGTTCCCATAAAAGATTGGCGCTTCTCGAGTAAATTATCGTACAATACGGAATATGGACAGATTGAAAAATTATTACCGCAGAATTACGACATTATTACCGAGAGACTGGTTTAATCGAGAAGTTAGTAAAAGCTTATTGCTCCTCTTCAGCACTTTATTGCTTGGATCACTTCTTCTTATGCTAGGAGGAGTTTATATGATGCAGAGCCTCCTTTCTCAAGCATATCAATCACAGCAGAGTATTCACGACCGGTATTATTTTTGGGTAGAAAAGATGGAGGAATATCCCACCTCTCCGGATGTTTTTTATAATGCTGCAATTGCTGCCCGATCTGCAGGGCGCGAACAATCAGCGCTCGAGTTTTTACAGGAAGCGATTCTTTTAGATCCACAATTCAGCGAAGCTGTAGATTTACAGAGTGAGATTATTGGAAAGAAATAACGACTATTCCTGAGGTTTCTCTGACTCTTCAGTGGGAGATTCTTTTGATTTTTCTTCAGCACTTTCTTCAGAAGCAGCTTCCGCTTCAGCGCTAACTTCAGCCTCCAAATCTTCAGCTTCTTGAGATACAAGTTCCGAGATTCGAAACACCGTGCTGTCTGGTGACGTAGTAATCTCAACTCCATCTGGTGTTTTCAAATCTGATACTAGAATAGTATCGTCAATTTTTGCGAGGCTTTCTACATTTACTTCAATATTTTCTGGTAAATCTGCAGGAAGTGCCTCAATCTCAACCTCCATAAGTGATTGCATGAGAGCGCCTATTTTCTCTTTCTCAGCCTTCGCTTCACCGGTTGCTATTACCGGAATAGTGGATTTTACTTTTTCCTTTAGGTTGACTTTATAAAAGTCTACATGAATAGGAGAGAGGTTGAGAGGGTTTCGTTGTACATTATGAATAAGTACTGGGTGCGTATCAGATCCAACCTTTAAATCTACGAGGCCGGTTTCGCGTACTTTCGTATATATCGCTTCAAATTCGCTTATTGGAAGTTGTAAGCTCAGGGATTCAAAGCTTTTGCCATAGATATTTGCTGGTACGATTCCTTCTTTTCGAAGCCTTCTTACTTTTTTGCCAGTTACTATTCTTTTTTCTGCTTTTAGTGGTTCGTGTTTCATCTGATTGTATTCTACTAGAAAATCCTCCAAAACACAATTTCCTTTGGTTTGACAGATTCAAAATTAGGCTCTATAATTAACAGTTACCTCATAGTTTGAGAGGTTACGCGGGGTAGTGTACGGCTGCACAGGAGGCTCATAATCTCCTAGATAAGGTTCAACTCCTTACTCCGCAACATATATTTAAAGAAATAGCTCTATCCACTGTTTCCAGTTTGGGGTACTTAGCTTCTCCTCTAAGGTTTTACGAACTGGGTTTTCTATTTCTTTTTGAACAATAATCTCATTACTTTGTACAAGTCCGAGTCTGTTTCGGGATTCTTGCTCGATGAATGTATCTGTTTGTACAAATTTTAGTTGTTCTGTAAGGAAGCTGTTGCGATTTTTTTCATATTCAAGTTCTTTCTCTAGACGCTCGACATAAGACCCATTATTTTTAATTTTAATAAGCTCTTGAGTGGTGTTTTTGAGAATTATTCCCAAGAAAATAATGAGAATAGCTCCAAAGAGAATTTTGTAGTTGACAAACTTCATGGTTACTGATATTATAGGCTCAAATTTACTATGTCAGAGCCAACGAAACTTCGAGACGCCCATTCTAAATTTCAAGAATTTCTGAAAGGCAAAAATAGAGCGTCTGCAACCATTTTAGCATACGGGAAAGACCTAGATCAGCTAGTGTCTTTTCTTGAAAAATTGGAGAAAGAGCACGTTCATGAAGTGCAGCACTCCGATATACAAGCTTTTCTTGCAAAACTTCAGGATGAAGGATATACTCCTAAGTCTCTTTCAAGAAAGCTTAATTCCACACGCACCTTTTATCGGTATTTGAAGTTAAATGACTTTGTGACCGATGATCCATCGTTGCTTGTTGATCATCCAAAATATGAGCTAAATCCACCACGAGTTCTCTCTCCTTTGGAATATAGGGCACTTCGAGATGCGGCATCAGTTGATCCACGAATTTATGCGATTATTGAAATTTTGCTCCAAACGGGGATCCGAATTGGAGAGCTTGCAAATCTTCGGGTTGCAGATATTAATGATTCGACGCTTACAATTCGTGCCTATGAAGGCCATCCGCAACGTGAAGTACCACTTAATAGACGTGCAAAAGAAGCATTAAAGCGATACATGGAGACACGTACGAAAACTGAGTCTGATTATATATTTGTCACTAAAACAGGCAGACCATTTTTAGTTCGAAATATCCGCGATGCAGTTGAGCGATATTTTAAAAAAGCTGGGATTGAAAAAGTAAAGATAAATGATCTAAGGCATACATTTGTAGCACATCACCTCAAGCAGGGAGTATCTCTCGTATTTCTTTCAAAAGTGCTTGGGCACAAGCGACTTTCATCAACTGAACGATATTTACAGTATATAAAGGATGTAAAAAACGGTGACAGTACGGTTCTTCAAGAGCTGTAAATATTGGCTTTTTATCACTCGCTTGCTATAGTAGAACTATGGAGCGAACAGAAAAATCTTCAGAGTACTCGGATATAAAAACGCTTCTTTCGTGGAGTGCGCCAGGACGACCATTTAAGCAGAAAGGGAAAGAGTATTATTTGAATGGACTCCTAATTGCATTCTTATTAGAGGTTATTTTATTTTTGTTCCAACAGTATTTATTTATGTTTGTTGTAGGGGCACTTTACTTTCTCTCGATAGCTTTGGCAACAGTTCCGCCGCGAAATTTCCATTATAGAATTAGTAATCAGGGAATAAAAGTCGAAGACCATTTCTTTATCTGGGAGGAACTATACGATTTCTATTTTAAAAAAATGAATGGAGTAGAGGTTTTGATTGTTCGCACGAAGGCGCTTTTGCCAGGAGAGGTTCAGATTCCGCTAGGAGAGCTGTATCCTCACCATGTGCGGAGAGCATTGATTTCTTATTTGCCGTACCGTGAGATTGTACGATCAACATTTATGGAGAGGTCTGCAGATTGGCTTTCACGAAATTTTCCTCTCGAAAAAAGATAATAAGCGGAGAGTACAGGATTTGAACCTGTGAAGGAGTAAAACCCCTCGAGTTTTCGAAACTCGTGCAATTGACCACTATGCGAACTCTCCCGACAAAAAGTTATCTTCTCAAAGTTTTCTCTCTTGATAGTAATCCCGTTTAGCGGAATTACATAGGGAAGTGCAGACCGCAATTTGAGCATTTTAATTGATTAAAATGTGAGAGCACCAGGCCATGGCAATTCCGTTGCGTCCCCGAGTGGGGTCGAACCACCAACCTTTGGATCCGCAATCCAATGCTCTATCCATTAAGCTACGGGGACACTATGCGTATTTTAGTGCATCGGAAGGTCTGAATCAAACAAAATCGTGTATAATAGTTTTATGGCAGATATCTACAAAGAGTCAGTTGCACTTCACAAAAAAAAGCGCGGAAAGCTTGAAATTAAATCAAAAATTGTCATTAAGAATAGAGACGATTTATCACTCGTTTACACTCCTGGTGTAGCTGAAGTCTCAAGAGAAATAGCGCAAGACAATGCGAGGGCGTATGATTTGACTATAAAAAACAATTCTGTTGCAATTATTTCTGATGGATCATCAGTATTGGGTCTTGGAAATATTGGGCCATATGCTGCAATTCCAGTCATGGAGGGAAAGGCTATTTTATTTAAAGAATATGCCGATATTGACGCGTTTCCTCTGACTGTTCAGACACAAAATTCTTTTGAAATTATCAATTTAGTAAAAAATATAGCACCTATATTTGGTGGAGTGAATTTAGAAGATATTGCAGCACCACGATGTTTTGAGATAGAGAATGCATTGCAAGAAATAGGGATTCCGGTATTTCATGATGATCAGCACGGAACTGCAATTGTGCTTTTGGCTGCACTTATCAATGCGACAAAGCTTGCAGGGAAAAAGCTCACCGATCTAAAAGTCGTGATAAATGGAGCAGGGGCTGCGGGAACTGCGATCGCGAATTTATTGCTTTGTGTGGGCTATGATCCTAGGATCTGCGAACCCGTAAAAGAAATTATTGTTTGTGATTCTGAGGGAATAATTCATAAAGCGCGACCTGATATTCAGAATAATCCGCACAAAATGCGACTTGCAAGCATTACGAACAGACAGAATCGTGAAGGAAAATTGTCAGATGCAGTACGGGATGCAGACGTATTTATAGGAGTAAGTAGGGGGAATTCTTTTAAACCGTCTCAGCTTAAGAAAATGCAAGAAAGGCCAATAATTCTTGCAATGGCAAACCCAACCCCTGAGATTATGCCAGACATTGCATATGATGCAGGTGCATTTATTGTGGGAACGGGACGATCCGATTTCCCAAATCAGGTAAATAATGTTTTGGCGTTTCCGGGAGTATTTCGTGGTGCTTTGGATGCACGGGCAAAGGTTATTTCAAATCACATGAAGATTATGGCAGCTTTCGCGCTTGCAAAGGTTGTTAAAAATCCTACCAGGGATAATATCTTACCTTCCGTGCTTGATAAATCAGTGGTTCCAGCAGTTGCAACAGCTGTAAAAAGAGCATATCAAGATGACTTAAAGCTTGGGATGGTATAGCCCTCATAGTTTAATGGATAGAATAGGGGATTCCGGATCCTCTGATGTGGGTTCGATTCCCCCTGAGGGCGCAGCGGAATTACAAAACTTTTTTGGATTTCCATTGATTACATATCGGTTTTCATGAAATAGTTTCTAATTCCTATCTTAAAAATTTGTTTTAACGTTTGTTAAATAAATATTATGAAATTTGAATTTAGTGCTGGAGGTATTGTATATAAAAAAGAACGAAACACGCTTTTTATTCTTCTTGCAAAACATTCATATCATAAAGGATGGGTATTTCCAAAAGGATTGATTGATAAAGGTGAAACGAAAGAGCAAGCAGCAATACGAGAAGTAAAAGAGGAAAGTGGTGCGGATGGTGTTATTCAGAAATCACTAGAGCCTATAACGTATTGGTATAGATTTGAAAATGAGAAACGAAAAAAGACGGTATATTATTTTATTATGCAATATGCTGGAGGAGATATTAGTCAGCACGATTTTGAAATGGATGATGTGCAATGGTATAAGGCGCAGGATGCAGTGAAAAAGCTCACTTATAGATCAGAAAAGGAACTACTCGAAAAATCGCTCATTAAAATAGAAAGACTTGCAGAGTAGCTGTTGTGCGGAGGAGGCGGGATTTGAACCCGCGTGAGCTTGCGCTCGCACGCTTTCCAAGCGTGTGCCATAGGCCACTAGGCGACTCCTCCTTTTGAAGCGGAACGCATTTTAATTCTGAGTAGTAAAATGCGTAAGTGAACACTTTTTAAAACTCTTCGCAAAATTGATCTAAGAATTTATAAAGAAATAGTATGTGAATTATAAGTTACTCTAAGAAATTATCCAAGCCATTTCTGAAAAATTCCTTTTTTCAGCGTGAAATGGTAGAATATACAATCTGGCTGGGTAGCTCAGTGGTTAGAGCAGAGTCTTCATAAGGCTAAGGTCGTGAGTTCAAATCTCACCCCAGCTACAAGGTTTTAATTTTTCTTCATGGATACTAGACCGATTGGTGTATTTGATTCAGGAGTCGGTGGACTTTCTGTATATCGAGAGTTAAAGAAGCTTCTTCCTCATGAACAGGTTATATATCTTTGTGACCAGAAAAATGTTCCTTATGGGGCAAAAACAAAAGAGCAAATTCTCTCCTACACAGATCAATCTATGCAGTTTTTCCTCAAGCGTAATGTGAAACTTGTGGTGATTGCTTGTAATACGGCAACAATTTATGCGATAGATGCAATGCGAGAAAGATACCCGATTTTATTTGTAGGAACTGTTCCTATGATAAAACAGCTCAAAAATTATACAAAAACAAAAAAAGCTGCAGTTCTTTGTACTCCAGCGACAGCAAAAAGTGAATACTTAAAGAAACTTATTGAAGAATATGCCGATGGGATAGAGGTCAAAGTTATTGGTGGAAGTAATCTTGAGCAGTTTGTAGAGCGGGGGAATTTGGATAATCTGCGTATCTATAATTTACTCGTGACATTGCTCAATCCGCTTCTCGAAAAAAATATAGATACATTGGCGTTAAGTTGTACACATTATCCTTTTTTGCGTCCTCAGATAGCAAAAATTGCTGGAAGTAGAGTGCATATATTAGATTCAGGAAATGCTATTGCAAGGCACACAAAAGAGATTTTAAGAGCTGGGAATCTTTTATCAGAAAATGGGCAGAAAGACCTTTTTTATACTACCGGAGATATGAAAAAATTTAGAATTGTTGCGGAAGAATTATTGGGTAGTACAATAGAAGGAGAAAAAGCATATGTCTAACACGCAAGAATTTAATATTCGGTCAATAGGAGACTTGCAGGGTAAAAGTATTCTCATTCTGGGTTTTGGGATAGAGGGTAAAAGTATTGCAGGATATTTATCCAAAAATAATATCTCCTTTTCTGTATATGATAAAAATCTCGAGAAAAAGCAGGAGTTAGAAAGTATTTCTCATGCGACATTTGTTTCCAAGGAGGACTTCCAGCAGTTTGAAGTAATAATTCGTTCACCCGGCATTCATCCTGATGCTCAGATCTTAAAAACTGTCTCTGAAAATGCGCTCATAACTTCTAGTACAAAATTATTTTTTGATCTTTCGCCCACAAAGCAAATTATTGGCGTAACAGGTACAAAGGGGAAGGGGACGACTTCAACACTTATTTGCGAGATGCTGCAAGAGTATGGTGAGGATGTATATTTAGGAGGGAATATTGGGAAAGCACCATTTGATTTTATTGATAGTTTGGATCAGGATTCTTGGGTGGTTTTAGAAATGTCTTCATTTCAACTTATTGATCTTCACAAGAGTCCATATATTGCAGTTATGCTGATGACGACATCAGAGCATTTGAATTACCACAAAGACATTTATGAATATGTTGAGGCAAAACGAAACATTTTTCGGTTCCAAAATGAAGACAGCTTTGCAATTGTGAACCAGGATTATCCTGCAAGTAGTGAGTCTGATCTGGCAGGGGAAGCGAAGGTGTATAAAATTAGTCGAGATCAGGAAGTTTTTGATGAAGGTTGTTATATAAAAAATGATACAGTAATACTCAAAATTAATGGGAAGATAAAAGAAGTTCTTAAAGCAGAGAGGATAAAGCTCCCAGGAAAGCATAACCAGGAAAATGTATGTGCGGCAGTTCTTGCAGCGTCTCTTGCGGGTGTAGATATGGATTCTATAAAACATGTACTTAGTACATTTACGGGGCTTGAGCATAGGATAGAGTTTGTCGCAAATATCCAGGGGGTCATGTATTACGATGATTCTTTCTCCACTACTCCTGAAACGGCAATTGCTGCAATTGAGAGCTTTTCTCAGCAGAAAATACTTATTCTCGGTGGAGCAAGTAAGAATTCTGATTTTACCGATCTTGGTAAGACGATCTCGAATTCGAATTCAATCAAAGTAATTATTGGGATTGGTGAGGAGTGGCAGCATATAAAAGAGGTAATTGAAAATCCACATATTCAATTTATTGAAGGTTGTGAGACGATGGAGGAGATTGTGCATGAGGCGTCGAGGCGAGCTGATGTGGGAGATGTAGTGGTTCTTTCTCCTGCTTGCGCAAGTTTCGGGATGTTTCAGAATTATAAAGATCGAGGAGATCAGTTCAAAAAGGCAGTGAGAAATTTGACAAATTAATTTCTCTTCATTATACTTTCACAACAAAGCTATGATTCGGAGGGATGGAACCGAGGAGCTGGGGCTTAAATTACCCACGGAGACGAAACCGTAAAAGACTGTAGCGAGTGTCGGATAAGTTTCGGAGCTCGTCATGAATAAGATCTGCATGACGTGCTTCCCCAGGGAAGCATTTTTTGTAAGAGAGCACAAGGTGGCACCGCCGATCCTGTAAGGCCCTTGTAAGATTTCAATGCATGTTGGAGTTTTACAAGGGCTTTTTTTGTTGGAAGGAGGTGAAAAATAATGATAGAACGGTATAGATTTGAATTATCGAAAATAACTGAGGAATTTGAAGTTAGTGAGATTTTTAATACAAATGGCGAGAATATAGGGATGGGTGTAAAAGGTCGTAGCCCATCAAGGGATGGTTCTCTGCGCGATGCAGGAGTTGAAGTGTTTGGACTGTATATGGATGCAGCAGGAGAATCTCTATGTTCTGAAATAGAACTCGTGCCTGGAGAGAGTAAAAATATCACTGAATAATTGAAATTGGTTAATTTAGGCTTACAATAGTAGAATATAACTATGAAAAAGAGAGTTTTGTCAGGGATTAGGGCTACAGGAAGACTTCATCTAGGAAACTATTTGGGAGCTGTAAAAGGTATGCTTGAGCTTCAGAACAGTGAAGAATATGAGACATATTATATGGTTGCAGACGTGCATACTATTACAACTCCCTATAGTGTTGAAGATTTGAGGAAAAATAGACGAGAAGTAATTCTTGACTATCTTGCTGTAGGGCTTGATCCGGAAAAATCAGTTATATTTCAGCAATCAGAAATTCCAGAGCATTTAGAGCTATCATTTTATCTCTCGTCTGTAGTAACTGTTGCAAAGATGCAACATCTTCCGACATTTAAGGATAAGGTAAAGCAATATCCACAAAATGCGACAATGGCACTTTTAAATTATCCGATTCTCATGAGTGCTGATATTTTGATTTACAAGGGAGAGTTGGTGCCGGTAGGAATTGATCAGGAGCCACATCTAGAAGTTGCAAGGGAAATTGCAAGACGTTTTAATCAAGATTATGGAACAGATTTAGCTGAACCGCAGCGATTTAAAACTCAGGGAGAATATGTCCCGAGTCTTACTGGGGAAGGTAAGATGAGCAAGAGTATTGAGGGGAGTTATATAAATTTGACCGATAATCTAGAAGAGATTACGGCAAAAGTTGCAAAGATACCAACTGATAGCGGGAAAGGTGAATCGATAGAGGGTGGAGTAAAAAGCCTGTTTGAGCTTGTTGGACTATTCCAAGGGAAAGAAGAAAAAGACGAGTACGAAACTCTGTATAAAAATGGAGGAGTTCGGTATGGAGATATTAAAGCATCTCTTTCTGAGGCCATCTTTAATGAATTAAGACCTATCCAAGAGAAAAGAGCAGAATTTGAGGGCGATCCAGATCTTGTGGACAGGATAATTTCTGAAGGAAATGAGGAAGCGAGGCGGGTTGCAAAAAGGACTATGGAAGAAGTTAGGAAAAAAATGGGGCTTTTATAATCATGAAGCAGCTTTATATTTTAGTTTCTGGATTTGTTCAGGGTGTAGGATTTAGAGCCTTTACCGTAAAAAAAGCGAAAAAGCTTGGCTTGACTGGGTTTGCTAGGAACTTAATTGATGGGAGAGTGGAGATACGCGTTCAAGGTGAGGAAGATAAATTGCGTGAGCTCCTGGTTCATGTAAAAAAAGGGTCATATTTCTCTCAAGTTAAAAACGTTTTAGTAAAAGAGGAAAAGATTACGGAAAAATTCGTGGATATGATTAAGGAAAAAACTATATGAGAAGAGCAATAATTTCATCAATCAAGTTTTATCAAAAGATTGATATTTTTAATTTGCCCGCGTTTAAAGCGCTGGTGATCTTTGATGCGTCATGCAAGTATAGTCCGACGTGTTCTGATTATATGATTGGTGCAATAGGGGAATATGGGATTATGAGAGGGTTTTTATTGGGTTTGAAAAGAATAATTTCGTGTCATCCATTTTCTCAGGGTGGATTTGATCCTGTTCCGAGTAAGAAAGTTTAAAATACAAGCTCAATTATGATATAATCACCTTTCTACAGTTTAAAGTAGGAGATCTGCTCTTCTGGGAACGATTTTAATGAAACTGCAATCAAAAAACTCAAAAAATAAAGGGAAGTTTGGTATCAAATTCGGGTGGAAAGACCTGGTCCTTTACGGATCTTTGCTACTTTTTTTAATATTCATAACATATGGCTTAAGTGGTATGGGTGCTGGAGATAAACCTGAAGAGCTTCCTTTATCACAAGTAATTGCTGATGTAAGAGAGGAGAAGATAGAGGAAATCATTGTTTCTGACAGTAGCTTAGAAATCCGATACAATGATGGAACTGAGGCAATCAGTAATAAAGAAGCTGGCTCATCAATTTATGAGATACTGCAAAATGCACAAATAAGTACTCCCAGTGCAAATATAACGGTAAAAGATAATTCTGGAATGGATACAGTGATAGGGATTGCTGCTGCATTTTTGCCAGTGCTTCTTATTATCGGGTTTTTCTTTTTTATCTTCCGTCAGGCACGAGGTGCTCAGGAGAATATATTTTCATTTGGAGGAAGCAAGGCAAAGGCGTTTAATAAAGTCTTCCCAAAAGTAACATTTGATGATGTTGCTGGAGCAGATGAGGCAAAGGAAGAAATGTTTGAGGTTGTAGATTTTCTGAAACATCCGGAAAAATATCACAAGATCGGCGCTCGAACTCCAAAGGGAGTCTTACTCGTGGGACCTTCTGGGACAGGAAAAACGCTTTTGGCTCGTGCGGTTGCTGGAGAAGCAAAAGTCGCATTCTTTTCAATTGCTGGATCTGAATTTATGGAGATGTTAGTAGGAGTTGGGGCTGCACGTGTTCGTGATTTGTTTAGTAATGCGAAAAAAGCACAGCCTGCGATAATTTTTATTGATGAAGTTGATGCGATCGGGCGTGCGCGAGGGAATGGTATGATGGGTGGACATGATGAGCGTGAGCAAACGCTAAATCAAATTTTAGTTGAGATGGATGGATTTACTCCTCGAGAGCAAATAGTCGTTATCGCTGCAACGAACAGGCCAGATATTTTAGATAATGCGTTAGTCCGTCCTGGTAGATTTGATAGGAGAATTGTTGTTCCATATCCAGATATAGAGGGAAGGCGAGAGATTATAAAAATTCACTCAAAGGGAAAGCCATTTAAAAAATCGGTGAATTGGGAGTCTGTTGCGAAGCGTACCGTAGGATTTACTGGAGCAGATCTTGAGAATATGTTGAATGAGGCAGCAATTTTGGCAGCTCGACATGCAAAAACTGAAATTGACGAACATGATATTGAGGAAGCTGCAACAAAGGTAAAGCTGGGACCTCAAAAAAGAAGACTACAATCTGAGCATGACAAGAAAATTACTGCATATCACGAGGCAGGACACGCGATCGTTAGCTATGCAATGCCAAACGCGGATCCGGTTCATAGAATTTCTATTGTGGGCCGTGGAATGAGTTTGGGGCATACCCTTATTCCGCCAAGTCATGATCGAGTACATGAGACAAAAACACGACTCCTTGAACAAATTGCGACAATGCTTGGAGGACGGGCTGCTGAAGAGATGATCTTTACAAAAAATGACATCACTACAGGAGCAGCTGACGATATAGAGAAAGCAACCAATCTTGCCCGTACTATGGTAGTAGAATATGGAATGAGTAATATCGGTCCTATAAACCTAGATTATGAGAAATCATCTACCATGTATGGTGAAAAGACAAAGCTTTCAGAAAACATGCAGGCAAAGATAGACAGTGAAGTAATGAGAATCATAGATGAAGGAATGAGGCGAGCAGTTGAAGGATTGAAGAAAAATAGAGAGAATTTAGATAATGTAGCGACAGCACTTTTGAAGAAAGAAACGTTGGAGTCAGATGAATTCATAAAAATTATGAAAGGTGAAATTAAAAAAAATGCTCCAAAGAAAATAGCCGCAAGCAAGAGATTATAAATTCCACAGAATAAGCTGATATACTAAAAGTGTCCTATGCAAGAATTAACGTATCTCCATATCCGAAATGCGAAAGATGATGAAACTACTATAGAATCTGCGACGCAAATTTTTGCCTCAGTTCTTTCAGCGCCCTATGTTTCACTATTTAAGCGGTTATTTAAAAAACCACCGATATTTTCCTTTGAGATTTTTCTTATAAAAAATAAAATTAATTTTTATGTTACTGTTCCTTCTGAGCACGCGCAATATATCTCAAGCTTAATTCTTTCCTCATACCCGGTTGCTTTTATTGCACGAACTGATGATCCGATGGATAAGGTTCTCTCTGCTGCACATGTTTCAATAGGAGAAATGAAGCAAGCAGGAGCCTATTATTTACCAATCAAAACATATTCTGATTTTTCTATAGATCCACTTGCATCTCTTATTGGATTTATGGCAAAGCAATCAGATGACGTTACGATGGCAATGCAAATTATTGTGACTCCTGCGTCATTTCCTTGGCAGGGAAACATCATGAGGCAGACTACTGAAGTGAAAAAGGGAGGAAATGAAGAAGGACCGTCTATTGAATATGCACTTCCAAAAGCTCAAATGACAAAAAAGGCTTCATTTCAAGGTGGAAAGGTGATAATCAGGCTTGCTGTGGGATCAGACTCTGTTATTCCAACACCATTTTTGCATGATCTTGCTGGAACGTTTGGGAGTTTCTCATTGGGAGAAGGAAATCAATTGATTCTCAAAAAACCGCTTGTTCGAAAGGGCGCATTTTTAACTCGGCTTAAGCAAAGAAAGAGTCCGGTATTTGAGAGGCGTTACCAAATTTTTAATTCACAAGAACTTGCGACTCTGTGGCATCCGCCAGGACTTCAGTTGGCAGGAATTAAGAATATTTCTTGGGGGAAGACATTGAAAGGCGAGCCGCCTGAGAATTTGCCAACTGCATTGGGTCTTACTGACGAAGAAAAAAGACAGATAAATTTCTTTGGCCAAACTGAATTTAAAAATACTGAAACAATTTTTG
>Ga0265293_10003672_pt1 | contig 28202 bp, 27 predicted proteins | sample Munlanlewell138R_FD_192505 | JGI IMG/M metagenome (GOLD analysis project Ga0265293, IMG submission 192505) | Leachate microbial communities from a municipal landfill in Southern Ontario, Canada - Leachate well 138R | ecosystem: Engineered > Solid waste > Landfill > Unclassified | place: Canada...
TGAAAAAATACGCTCAGAGCATCCTTGCTTACTTCGACCGGCCAGGAACCAGCAACGGTCCAACAGAAGCTATCAACGGGCGGCTTGAGCACTTACGAGGTACCGCCCTAGGCTTTAGAAATTTAACTAATTACATAGCCAGGTGCTTGCTGAAATCAGGAGGGTTTAGAAATCAGCTACACCCTTAAATGCGAAGAGCCGCTAAAGTAGGAGTTATGCCATAGCAGGGTGAAGCAGCCGCTTAATTTACGGCACTTTTCTTTTAGTTCCAGAAACTTGTTTTGCGCTGCTTGCTGGCTAAAAATTGTTGTACTTGGTTGTGGAGAAGGCTTTTCAAGTTAAGGTCCTTATATACTCAACCAGCTTATGAGCGCTTGTGCTTGGGTTATCTGTTGCATTTCTAACTGAATCTTTGCTTGCTCTTTTGGCATGGTTTATCGCCATTTCAACTTGTTCAATTAATAAGCTGTAGATGCCGCTAGCACCTTTTTCGTAATTTGGAATGTATTTTTTTAATTCATTCACTACAGCTTTTGAGGCACTTAAACCAGTTACAGGGTAATAAGGCTGAGTGGTATAAGTGAAATGCAACAAAAGCCAGTATTCAAAACAAGGCACCGAGGCTACTACAAACCACTTGGTTTTTGGATTCGCTTTTTTTATTAGCTCAATGGCTTGCTGATAGGTTGTGTGTTCATCTTTATCAAACACACAATAAACCCTATCGTAAGGGTCACCTAAACGCTCTTGTTCTTGATATAGCTGTTTAGCACGCTGAGCCAGTGTTAAGGGGTCTTTACCTGTGCCTTCAATTATTATGTTTAGGGTGTTTATTTTGTGATGGTTCCTAGCATCAGTAAAATAGTATGGCTCTGTTTTGGTGCCTTCACATACAATTAATACCTTGTCGTAGGGCGCTCGTTTGCTTTTATTACGTGCAAGCTGCTTAACGCTTTTAGCTTTTCTTTTATGAAATAAGTCTTCAGAACCCATAGCTAGCCTTTAAATAATATCCTTTACAAAAGGTACTGCTCCATAGCGCCCACTTAGGTAGGCGACTTCTAAGTTTTCGCGGCCTTTACGTGCGCTAAAATCTGTTAAAGGGTAAAGCTTTGTTGCCTGCTGCTTATCTTTTTCACAAAACCACACTTGGTCGCGCCGGAAAACTTCTTGGCTTAGTTGGTTGGTATCGTGAGTGGTAAAAATCAGTTGGGCATTATGGGGGTTGGTTTCCGGGTTATGAAAGAGTTGCAGAAGCAAACCGACCAAATGAGTGTGTAAGCTGTTATTGAGTTCATCTACAAATAGCACTAAACCATTATTAAGCACATCTAACCAAGGTCCAATTAAGCCAAAAAGCTTTTGCGTACCGTCTGATTCTTCTTCAAAGCTAAACTCTACAGGCTGTTTTGTATTATCTAAACGCTGGGTTTTTACAGTTAAAACTTCTTGCTGATTTGAGTCTTGCAAAATAATATCACGCAGCTTTTGTGGCATATCTTCTGGAAAGCTTTCTTCTAATGGCGTGCTTTCAACCAGAATATCTGACAAGTTAATATCTGCCGCTTGCATAAACTTTAAAACTTTTTCTTTATTGCCTTTTTGTACCATATTGGCGGTAAAGTGCGGTGATGTGCCATCAATTCCAATAAACTGCAAGGTTTCATTAAACCAGTCAAAAATGGGTTGCAGTTGTTGGCTATTTAACTGTACAGCGGTTGATAAAAATAACGCATTTTCACGTGTTGAGCGTTGCCATAATGTTTTTTCACCTTGCAAGTGGTTACCGAACTTCCAAACGTGCTCTTGGTTGCTTTCATCCCAAGCACGTTGAAACCATTGTTGCGCCTGCCCTTTGGGAAAGGCAAACAGCCACTCATCGTGAATGCGTGTACTGCTAGCTGAAAAACCGTACTGATAGCGCACACCAGCAGCAATAAACTGCACTTCAAATTCAGAGGGTGCATTACGCAAGTTCGCATCTAAACGGAAAGGGGTTAAGCCTAGCTTATTGCCGCGTTGTTTAGTGGCTGAGTGAACGACTAAATGGCGCATAGCCACCAATGCCATTAAAAAATTAGATTTCCCGCTGGAGTTTGCACCGTAAATAAGTGCGGACTTTAATACCCTATGTTTACGATTGGCTTTAACTTCAGCAACGTTCAGTGCTTCGTGTTCTTTACCGCTATTTGCTACCAAGCTAAACACCTGCTTTTCAGCAAAAGAAAGAAAGTTGGCAACAGATGCTTCTAACAGCATGGTCGTACCTCTTTACTTGAGTAGTTGTTGTAGAAGCAATACTAGCACTTACGGGGTAAAAAATAGATATTTTTTGGTGAAAATTGTCAAAAAGCTAAGTGCTTTGAGGTACAGCTAAGCGTCTTCCTTCACTAGCTTGGCATACAGGTCTTTATCTTGCTGGCTATTAAAGTGGCTATTATGCCATAGCAGGGTAAAGCAGCCTTTCACTTTGCGGCAGGTGTCTTTGAGTTCTAAAAACTTGTTTTCTGCTTCTTTGCCGTAGCCTAGGTTCATGTAGCGGTCGGCGATGATGGTGCATTCCATCGCTATCAAGGGTCTTACCCTTATTTGCAGGGGTTGTTGGGTAACGGGGTTGAAGGCTGGGTATTCGTGGCAAGTGCCGCAACGAAAGCCTGGTAAATCGGCATAGCTTAAGGTTGTGTCGTAGGTCATACCGGCATCATTCCACGCTTGCAGTGTGGTGGGATGCTCCCAGCGCAGGTAATGCATGCGTCCGCCAAATTCGTTTTGTTTGATACCTTCTTTTTGCATTACAGCCCGTAGACGGTTGGCTTCTTGCTTTATGAGCTTGGGCGTTTGGTAGGTGCCGTAGCTGGGGTGTAAGCCAATTTCGTGCCCGCGTTGATGTATTCGTTGTATCAGTTCGCGTATGGCTGGCTCTTCTGGCTGATAGTCGGCATCCATGTTGCTGGTGGTGCCGCAGATAAAATAAAACGCACTGGTTAGCCCGTTTTTTTCTGATACATCCATTAGCCAGTCAAACGTATTATGTGGATCTTTCGGGTGTAAACGTTTACCTGCGCTGAGTTTGATGTAAGGCGCTTGCAAGAAGGCTTTAATATCACGGCGTTTTAGCAGGTGACCGGCCATCATGCGGATAATGGTTTGCCAGGGTTTGAATTGATACAGGCTGGGTGAGTCCACATCGTGGCTCACTTTCATACTGAATTCATGCTGCTTAAGCTCAACCTGCGGCCACTGTTTTTGGATCACTTGCCCTAGCACATGCAACCACTCATCCACCACAGGACGCTCAAGGTAGCCGTGTTTATACGCGTGTGAATGAATGGCTGGGAAGCGGCCGTGATCGTCGAGATCGATGCGGTAGATTTCTTCTACACGGTTGAGCATCCAGTAGGTCAGACCAAGGATATCGTAAGCAATGCTGGCCTGATTCTGCTCTTTGTTTACAGCAATCAATGGGCTGGGCAATGCGCTGGCGCAGGGCGCGGGTAACTCGTTTGCGATAGGCGCAATGTAGCCCTCTGCCTCGGCATTCCAACTGGTACAGGGCGCGTTGGTGCTGGCTTGTAAAAATGCAGCATTAGGCTGATTGAAAACAATCTCGCCCTGCTGCTCGGCAAGCTGCATAACCAACGCATGATCGCGATACGCTAGAGTGAATGTAAGACCGAAGCGCTCTTTAAGGATTGCGGTAAGCCAGGTTAAGGCTTTGGGGCTTAATTGCATATAAGACTCTTACTGGCTAGTCAATAATTTTTGTTTGCTTAAATAGCTGTTCAAACTTACTTAAAAAAAGCTCAACCTCTTCTTCCAGCTCTTTTAGTAACAAATTGTACAGGCTACGTCCTCGCTGCCCCCAGACACCTTTATTCATCTGTTCGTTATACCAATTTTTAGCCTTCTCTCTGTTTGCATTAATGTCTTCATATGAATAGTTGTTAAAACAATATTGACGGCTATACCCATCACGATGCTTACCCCAGAAAGCATGAGTATCTGGAAGTCTACTTAAGTAATCAGCTAACAGTTGCTCAGGACTTTTATTGCCACCAGGTAAACAAATAAAGTTTTTAGTTACTTTGGAGTTAGTACTTAATTTCGATTGTGCGTCACCATCAAGCACCACTATTGAATATGGAAAGTTAAAAGGTTTCAGCTTCCTTTTTGCTAAATCTATTAAATTTCCACATCCTAGAGGAGTCGGGATAAACTCTAGCTTACCACTATACTTTTGTTTCAATATAGCTTTAAGAAAATCTTCTGCTTCTTTATCCTCTGTAAACACTTTTACTTTTTGCTTCTTTTTAACCGTGCCTAGCGCAACATTTAAATTATTTTTTATAGATTCAATGTCTCTATTTTCTGTTATCTCAATTTCACCATCAGTTTTTTTAAGGAACAGAATTTTAACGTCTTGCCCACGCCCCACACTAGCCTGAATTTTTACAGCTTCTTCTAAAAGATATAAAGAGTGGGTTGTTGTTAGTATTTGAATTTTAAATTTCGATGCAAACTCACATAGACGCGCTAGTAGCTTAACTTGAGATGCTGGATAAAGTGCTGCATCTATCTCATCAATGGCTAGAATACCGCCCTGATATTCATCAGGATACTTTTCTTTTAAGCGTTTAAAGCTCAGGATAGCCAATAATATTTTGCTTAAGTTATCTTGACCTGCAGAATTAGAATGCCAGTCGTAGTAATTAGAAGTAACGCCAAACAGTGTTTTTTGTGAACTAGACAGGTAATCCAAGTTCGATATTTGGTCTTGGCTGATTAGTATTTTATTATAATTAGCCTCAAACCATTTTTTCTCGCTTGGCGTTAGGTTTATATCCTTGGGTTTCAATTTCCCTGATTCAGCAATAGGAACTAGTCTTTTTAATGACAAAAATATTACAGGAATATTTACATAACCACTGCCTTTGTCACGCTTACCTTTCTGCCAAAACCTAACAACTTCGCCTTGATCAGTTGAACGAGGAATACTTTCAATCGTAAATTTTCCATCTTCATCTAAATCAGGGTGGAGTTCTTTATCATAAAAATAAAGTGACCAAAGATGCTCACCCGGCTTATCCAAATCTGGTGAAAGCTTAAATTTATCACTAAACGCTGATTTATAAGTACCTCCGGAAAGTGGTTTTTCAGCATGAAACTGGTGCTCGGAAGGTATGGTAAAAGTTTGAGTTAAAATACCTAATAATGTACTTTTTTGTGTGCCATTTTGACCAGCAATTAAAGTTATCTGTTTACCTAAATTAAAACTTTGGTTTTTAAATCCTCTAAACCTTTCAACAAATACTTTATTTACAATCATATTTATTCCCTTACGCAGACTTACCAAGTGTTATGCTTGGGATCTTAACCAAATCAGAAAAAACCATGATTTCAGAACCAATCTTTTTTTGCTGTGCAGTATATTGAAGGTCAAAGATTTTTTGCCTAAATCCATTATATATTTTTGCTATTTCAGCATTATTATCATAAGAAACAATCCATAACATATCAGATAGATTTTTCATTTTTTCAGAAATCTGGACATGATCTAAATGGTTATAAAAGTTCCTATATAGCTCTTGTCCTTTAATATAATAAGGGGGATCTAAGTAAAGCAAAGCGTTTTTAAGTGGCTGCTTAGATAACCCGTCTAACAAATCCACAGCATCTAAGTTACTAACTGTAATATGTGGTGCTCTGTGAGCTATTCTTTCTATTCGCTTGATTAGATTATCTTTATTGAAACGCTCGGTAAGCTTCCATTTACCTACCTGCTCTAACCCACCTATAACACCAGCATTCAATATTCCTGAACGATTTGTACGATTAAGAAAAAAAGTAGCAAAACCCAGCTGTAAGTTATCGTGAACCGAGTCTTGATTTAATAAGACCTCGCGTTGATGGTGCCACTCTTCAATTGTCACAGGAGTATCTTTAATCAACTTACACAGATCTTCTGGATGCTCTGTGCATGCCTTCCAAAAAGCATAGATTGCGGGATCGGCATCATTAATATGAATACTAGAAACTTTTTCTGTTAAAAGCAGTTGCAAGGCAACCCCAGCTCCACCGACGTAAGGCTCAATATAATGCCCACCAACCAAGCCATTCTCTTCCAACAAAGCTTCGACATAGTAAGCTAGCTTCCCCTTACCGCCAGGATACCTAAGTGGGGTGTAAAAACGCATTTTATGCCCTTAATTTGTTAAATCGTTACTATAACGCACTAACTTTTCCAATATAAACTATGCGTTCGCTCAAGCCCTTATAATGCCATAAAAGGGCTAGACTTAATTTTGCTAACGTTTTTAAAATGGAAATATTCATCTCGAGAGCTTATTACGTAAGCGGCTAACAAGTACGGCATTTGGTGAAGTAAATGTATTCAAGCCACGGCACCAATCTAGCACCTTGCCACCGAGGTCACGACTTGGATCGGCATTTTTCAATACATACTGCAGCAACCAAACACCGAAAGGTACATAAGCATTTCCCGTAATCGCGCCTGCAGCTGCGGCTCCTCCTAGTCCCATTATATCTAGCCTTGTTAATCGGTCTTGTTTAACTTCAAAGCGTCGCACTTTATCGTTTAAATCATTCAAAAAAGCTTGTGGATGCGCCATCGCTTGCTTATTAATTAATAATTTATGGAGGCGCTCTATATCTCCAGTCGTAAACACCTCATTAATTTCAAGCACAGGGGCGTCGTTATTAAGTGTAAGCGCGTTTTCAACTAAAGGAGACAGCTTATCTATAGGGTGTACAGTTGGCTGATTCTTTACACCAGAGTACAGGCTTGCGCAAAGCGAGGCAGCTCCATAATCAGAATAAGACCCTGTATTAAAAGAGCAATAGGTTGCACCTAAAGCAGCCGCCCACTGCACAGAAGCAGATGCACTATCTAGCTCAATACGTATGTCTTGGTTACTAAGGATATAAATTAGATTACCTAATAGCGTTCCTATACCACCATAGATAGAAGCCATCGCACCTTGATTGTTCCAGCCATATTCAAGGTTTACCCAGCTTTTCCCCAAGCTCTCTGCAATGGTTTGAGCCACTTTTTTAAACTGTAAACTCTCAACCTCAAAAAAAGGCTTTAAGAAATGTTGTTTTTCTTCCACAGTGAATGGCGGATACATAAATGGTAGCCGTTTATGAGATTCAACAATAGAAGCTGCAGCAAGCCGCCTTGAAAAAAGAAATGCTTCTGGTGCCGACTCTGTAATTAGCTCTATAAAGTTTAAATCATATCTATGTAATGGCAGTGGTAAAACAAACTGAACCCGTCCAATCCTTACAAGCTCTATTAGATCATCCTGTGACACATTCAACTGCTGAAGCGCTGTAGCCAAGCGTTCTTTAAGCGGCATGGCCATAATAATGCGATGGTAAAGCGGCAAATAGCTACGAATGTTATGAGGCGGAAAGACTGATGCATCAATAAAGCACGCTGGTCTGTTCAAGCTAAACGCTTCTTTTAAAACGTTAACATTAGCTACATCTTGGGGGTAGAAAATAGTTTCACGATTACTAATCCAAAAATCTTCGTCTTCTTCATAAAGTGCTGCTAAGCGATTACTATATTTATTTTTAACCACTTTCGCAGATGGGAGCGATAAACTAACACTTTCTGGTTTTAATACATATTTCCGTGTAGCTTGTGGCTCGTTTAAAGAGTTCTTTTTTAAACGCACCTCAACGGGCATTCCTAAGCTACGAGCAGCTGTATTCACTTGTGTCTGCTCAGCTTCAGAGAGCGGGCGTGATACGTTGACAATGACATAACCACCACCGGATTCAAATCCAACTAAAGGAAAATCATCCAAAAGCCAAGTTTGAAACTCGCGAGCGAAATCAAATCCATTTAACGGCTCACCATGCAAGCTAGCGCGTTGAGCATTTGTACGCAGCGGAACGAACTTGTAGCCTTTTGGCACATAAGCCAACAGTCTTATCGGGCTACCCATAGGACGACAAGACTCAGCAAACCATTCAACAAGGCTTGTTCCATCCAAAGTAGTCAAATTATTGGTAAGAGCTGGACAATGAATTACAAAATCTTGATCTCTACGATAGAGCCCTTCCACCTCTAACTGCGGTTGCAACAGCATTAATGCTTCACAAGCATAACGAGCATGGAAATCGTAATCGGCTAGGCTAAACATATTTTCAATATCGTGTTTATGAAATATTGGATTATATTTTTAAGGGATACTTAAGCATTTATAAAGCACCTCAAAGAAAGCTTCTCGGCTTATCTTCGTTATGGGTTGTTGAAAAAGTTTCAAAATACTCTATTGCATCTTCTACTGTAATTTCTATTTGTTTGTGCGCCTGAACTAAATTAATAATTAAAGGGACTATCGAGTACCGTAAGTAGATACCCAGCAGTGATTTTTTATAAAGAAATTTCTCTATTTTTTTCACTTCTCTGCCCGCCGCTCTTTTACTAAAAAAGCTGGTTTTTGGACGCTTTAGATCAAGCTTATAAATGGAATCTACCATCAGAACTTCTAAATCCATTACCAGATGATTAAACTCTTCATCCAAGGCGGCTCCTAAAACAAACAGGACGGTGGCACTCATTTCATCAATATCAGCTTTCTCTAGCTTTACACCCTTTGGTAAAGGCACACGATTGAATTGCACCAAGACTGCATTGATACTGGCAAAGTAAGCGTTCATAAACTGCAGATGACGACGTACTTCCAAACCAAGCCAGAGTTTATTTTTTTCAAGAATTTTTTCTAAATCATGAAAAAATGTTCTAAACGATTCTACCGAAATAAAAAGTTCAGCGTATTGAATATGAGGCTCGTAAGGCAGAACAAAGTCATGTGCGTGCATTAATTCTCGCAGATTACTTGCTTGCGGCTGGCGCATCTCAAACTTTTGAGTATTGCTTTCCATAAACTGCAAAATTTCTTGCTGAGCCTCAATCCGTTTTTCCCGTATCACGCCTGCCACACGGGTGCGTTCATCTTTTTTGCGGAAAATATAACTGGTAACGAACGCAATAATTAAACCCGCAGCAAGAATCGATGCGAAATTAGCAACTGCTTCCCACACAAATTGAGGGGCCTGGCTAAGCATTTCTAAAAAATCAGTGACTAATTGCATGATAGTTCAGAAAAAATTTCATTACCTACGCAGACCTTGCAAGAATCGGTAGGTTTTAAGCAGTTTGGAGTTGGTCTTGCTAATGGCGAAATATGGGGTTTGGATTGCGCCAAAAGCGCGAAAAAATCTTTCTATTGGCTCTATCATCGAACCTTCAAAGTCAAAACTCTTAGTGACTGTCGCTGCAAATTGTATGGCTTCCCAGATACACAGACTGGTGGCACCACTATTGCGCAGCTCGGGGTCGCCGCCGCCCAACAGGTAGTAAGCGCTGTTTTCATCCCAGATGATATACACACCAGCGTGGTGTCGGCCTTGCTCATCTTCGGCGATAAAAAACTTGCCTGCATTGTGTTTGCTGGCTGCGGCATGAATGTTACGCACCAAATCCTCACTGTAGGGCAAAGCCATGCCCTGGCGTGCAAACACTTTTTTGTTTAGCTCTAAAAAATTTTCAATAGTTAAGTCGGTACGAACGGTTACACCTTCTTTATTTTGCGCTTTCCTAATATCAGTACGAATATTTACTTGAAGTTCAGACCAGAGCGCTTCTTTATCGCTCAACATGGACAAGCAATAGGTATAGCGGGTGGTTTGTTCATAGCCTTGCCAAAACAAGGGCAGCCAATTGGTGCGGCTGTGATGCCAGTTTTGACTATACAAAGCATGCGCGGGCAGTTGGGAATAAAGTGCCTGCAGCAAGTCTTTTTCCTGTGATAGCTGCTTGGCATATTTTGCGCTGGAAGGTCGCATCCAAGGGCCAAGTGTTTGCGTCAGAGGCGGCATGCATAACACAGTTAAGCCAAAGCGTTTACGAGTAACGAACGGCAAAGATGCCTGAATGGTGTCGCCCTTCTCTACCAGCACCACATCCCAGTTATCGCCCGCAACAGAGTCCAACCACCAGGCCTGGCTAAAGATGGGAATACTGGATTCTTGCTCGCAAAGTTCGCGGTATTTTTGTTTGGGAGTTGGTTCTTTTTGATTGGTCATTTTCACTCTTGATTATTAATTTAGTCAACATAGTTCTTGCTAAGCAATACAAATTATCGACTATTCCATTTTTGATCCATTTCTAAAAGTTTCTCATTGATGCGAACAAGAACCTCGCTTTTATTCGCTTTCATTAGCCTATTTACTAAATGGTAAACTGCAACATGATGACTACTCCAGCCATCATAGTCTTCAACCAACTTCAACAAAGACTGCTCACCTTCCACATCAAACTCAATTAATTTATAATTTGCAAGAACAAGCTTATATTCAAAAACCTTAAACTTACAATCTGTTTGCTTTATCTTATTAAGAAATTCAGCGGCCGTTTTATCCGTATTATTATTCTCACTTAAAGGTGAGACCGATACTTGTTCCAATTCTCCAACAAAGCCCTTTAACTCTATGCTGATTTTTTCTTTTATATCTTCTTCAAGGCCATCTAGCTCTAAAAATCTTATTAAAAAAGATGTGTATACTTTTAAACGTGAATCTATATGAAAACCTTTAATTCTATCAATATAAGGCAAAATTTTTGATTGAAATGAATCATTTAAGCCACATTTATTTAACCCTGAAAATATATGGTCAAAGGCATCAAAATCACTTACAATCTCAATATCGTAAAAATTAAATCTGTTACAAATAAACCTGTCAATGAAAATTTCTAACAGCTGTTGTAAGTCTTCTGGAGAAAGTTTTTCTGAATACTTTCCAACAAAAAGATCTACCAGCTCATAATCCCTAAACATCATAGATTGCTTGTTTATCAAGTTAAATACTGATTCCGGTTTCAACAAAGAACCACCATCAGTAAAAACCAACAAAGCAAAAATATTAGAATAATTAACAAAGTATTTTGATTTTACAGTATCTTCTTGCAGGTACTGCTTTTCCAGGCTGTTGAAAGAAGTGGACAAAAGCTTTAAGCATTCGCTATTTTCTGCTGAATTTACTGTTAAGTCTTTTTTATCATGCAAAAAGCCAGCTATATCTTTCCAGCTTGCATAACCTAATATCGCCGTATAATAAAAAACGAACTCAACATGCCTAACTTTATTATATTCATGCTCAAAGACAACGGCTTCAAATATATTACGATATGAGCCTGATATATACTGCTCAACCTGCAAGTAGTTTAGATGTATTTTATAAATTAAATCCAGCGTGTAATAGTAAATTTCAAGATATGTATAATCATACCTATTTTTACCATTTTTAGAAACATCTTTAAGCACGCGAGTAGTGAAAGCATTTATTTCTTCTTCAAACCTATCTAAATCTGAAAATGACTGCATAATTGTTTGAATAGACTTAGGTAGTTGATTATAAGCATCCGTCAAACTTTCGCTTCTCTCTTTAGAAATTATTATTTCAATACCATCTATTTCCGCCTTTTCCCGATATTGATCTGCATAGCGCAACAGACCTACAACTTTCTTTTTATTAAAAACTGCTAATAGGTAATTTTTATAATCTCTTGCTTTCAAGTATTCGCGAGCAGCCAAATCAAGTTGATTGTAACTCTCATAATAGTCACCTAGCTTGTAATAATAAAAAGCTTTTTCTAAGCTGGCTGCAGCTCCTAAATTCCTAAGTAGCTGCCTAATTGCCAAATCATCAAACTTTAGTAGCTCATCATTTATCTCTAAATTTTCGGAACTTGCTGAAAACACCAACTCATGGCTATTAAAACTAGCAATGCCATTTGCAATACTTTTACTAAATACATTCTTTATTAGATTGTAATCAGAATTATTCTTGTACTCTTCTTTATCAACACATTTCTTTGTTACACTCTTGAAAAATTCTAATAAGGCTTTATTTTGTAGAAAAATATATGGCTTACCCCATCCTTGTAAGAAAATTTCGTTAATACCGTAAAGTCCGAAGCTTTCTTTAAATGCAACCACTAGCTCTTTCCCAGAAACATAATTTTTATTTTCAAACTCTTTTAGTGCTTTAGCGGCAACTTTTAAATTTTCATTAAAGTCATCAGTAATTTTCAGTTGTCTAAAAGTTGAGATTTGATCTATGAAGTCTGCAACGGACTTGTATTTGCTATTCTTCGTATATAAAACATAAATCCCTTTACTTTTGTAATACTCAAATTCAGCCCTATTGAAATTCTTATAGTGCTCTATTAAATACACTGGTAAACCTTGCTGTGCTCTATTTTTTACCCACTTAATTGTTTGTTGAATATTTATATCACTAAGACTATAACCAACAAATAACACAACCTCTCTTATAAAAAGTGACTTTATATAATTTTCAACAAGCGGCCGCTCATCGCTAAAATTTAAATAATCCTCCTCTTTAAAAACAATATTTCTATCGTTTAAATCACCATGTGCTTTTATTAACAACTTAGAGTTTACTGTTAAATTAGAGAAGTCGTTATCCGTTTTAACCACATCATAAAAACGCCCACTTTCAATAATTTCTTTCTCAAGTAAATCATCCCAGTTAGTTGTGACTAAATATTTACAACTTAAATTCACTATACTTTTAGTCAATCTATTTGGCTGCTTAGAGAGCAAATCAAATTTATCTATTAAAAACTTATAATAACTACTCTCCCCGAATTGTAAGAAATAATATTGAGCTAACTTCAGATAATTTTGCTCATCCGTTACACTTAGTTGGTTTCTAACATCCTCCATCAGCTGAGACCAATCGGGTAATCCTGATTCCTTTGATGCCCCAGCACCTACAAATAAGGCTAGCTGTTCATTACTATGAAAGCCTTGTATTTTCTCCAGGCTTTCTTCTAAAAAAGAGTTATATTGAGCATCCATAAGTTACCTAAACAGATTTTCCAATAATAATTATTACTATGGCTTTGAAAGGTGTATAAAACTAAAATCCAATCTTGATTATACAATTCAAGACCTAACTTTACCTTGTAATAGCTTGATTAAAAGCTTCTTTAGGCCGAATTTAACGCTTAAAAATATATATCCTTCTGGCATGGCTAGCGCGTTTTTGCCTTGGTAGGTAACTAAACCGCCCGGTGTGTGGGTGTTGGGAGCTTTCACAAATTCGCCAACACTCCAGCGATGACCTTTGTAAATACCGCTTGGTTGTTCGTAGGCGTTTAGCCATAGCTCGACTCTTACAAAGTTCACTCTCGGCAATACTTTCAAATCTTATTCTTGTTAAAAGACTCTTTTAATTGCTCCAGAGAAGTGAAGCCAAAGTATTCTAGGTATGAATCAGCTAACTCAGGGTTCGCTTGTAGAAATCTATAGTCAGTTTTTCTAACATCACCAACCACCTTAGCAGGATTGCCAGTAATCATTGAGAAATCTGGAAAATCACCCTGAACATAAGAAAAACCAGCAACAATACATCCTTTTCCAATCTTCGTGTTTGGCATTATGATTGCATTAGCACCTACAAAAGTGTTATCACCAATTTCAACCGAGCCTCTTACACGACCTTTATGCTCATCAAAATAAACCTCATGATATTTTTTATTGTAATATCTTATTGAGTGATGACTACTATGTGTAAAAATACCAACCCGAGTTCCAATCTGGCAATCATCACCTATTTTAATTCCATTAAATGTATCAAGAATTGTGAAATGCCAAATGAAAACATTATTACCAATATCAAGTTTATTCCAATGGCTAACATCTATTAAATTGCTAAGATACAACTTCTTGCCGTTTTTTTCTACAGCGTAGACTTTAGGACGTACTTTATATAAAGCATTAAAGTAAATAAAATTATTCAGTCTTTCTATTATAACTGATCTCAGTCTCTTTGGTAAAAAAAACTTGATTACTTTCTTTAAAATATTAACCATAAACAAACCTCAAAAAAATTTTTCATTAAAAGCGCTAACATTCAACTTTCTAATAATTTTAGTAATTGACTCTTTGCTCTCTATTTCTTTAATTATATTGCTATTGGGGTTGATTTCTTTTAATAAGCTGGATTGTTCTGTGGTTCTTATAAACCAATCTTTTAAATTACCTCTAAACCAATGTTCTTCTGGTATTGGCCAGCCCATTTTGTCTTTCCGCCAAGTGATTTCATCAGGTAGTTTTTTGTCGAAGGCTAAGCGGGCTAGGTATTTTGTCCAGCCGTTGTGCATTTTATAACAGGCGGGAACTTGGGCTAAAAATTCAACTAGGCGGTAATCCATAAAGGGCATTCTGGATTCTATGCTGTGCCCCATAGAACCGTGGTCTGAGTAATGAATTAGAGTGATTAAGCCTTTCTCTGTAGCAGCTTTTAGTTCTAGATTTAGTTCAGCAGGTGGTTGGCGGCCTTTGAGTCTTTTGAATAGCGCTTGATAGGCTTTGTTTCCGAAGAGGAATTTAAAGTTTGCCATTAAGAAGCTAAGAATTAATGTTTTTTTGGCACCGGGTATTTTTAGGAAGTAGAAGAATTCTTTGTAAAGGTCGAGCAGTGAAATAGAGGTTAGGTAGCTGGCGATAAAGGGTAAATAGCCTGCTAGTTGTTCGTCTGCGCCTTGGCCGTCTAGGGTAACTTTTACGCCCTCTTGTCTTACTTTCATAAAGGTGTGCCAGCCAGACATGCAGGTGCTTTCTGGTGGATTTTCCATAGCCCAAATAACTTTTTGGTGTTCTGCAGGTACGTCTTGTTCTTGGGGTTCTATTTGGTTGGAGTTAACCTTGAGTTCTTTAGCGAGTAGGTCAATAAAGTGGCTTTCGTCGCAGTCTAGTGTGCCGTCGGACTTGTAAACAGAGGAGAAGGTTTCTTGTAGGTCTGCTTTGCCTTGGGCTTTTAGTTGTTGGTTGACAAGGTAAACAATCGAGCTGCTGTCTAAACCGCCGGAGAGTGCCGAGCCAACCTTTACGTCGGCTCTTAGGCGTAGTTTTACCGCATCGGCTAGTAGATCGTAATATTGTTGGGCGTATTCTTTGGCTTTATTTGGGCAGAAGCGTTCTTTGCTGGTGTTGGTGGTTAATTCCCAGTAGCGGGTGAATTGGGGTTGGTTAAGTAGCTGTTCTTTGCTACCTAAAAAGTAGTGAGCAAAGGGAAAACGGTAGATGTTGGCGAAGGCGGTGTCTGCATCGTACTCATTAGGACCGTTTTCTAGGTAATTTTTTAGGTAGCTTATGTTTGGCGCTTTTTCTACTAAGCCGCTGGCGTAGATGCCTTTCACTTCGCTGCAAAAGACAAAGTGGTCTGCTGTGTGAGTGTAATAAAGTGGTTTTTTGCCAAAGCGGTCGCGGGCGATGAAGTATTGTTGTTCTTGCTTATCGTAAAGTACAAAAGCCCACATGCCATTGAATTTGTTTAGGCAGTCTACACCCCAAAAATCGTAGCTGGCGAGTATCACTTCGGTGTCTGATTCGCTGTTGAAGTGGTAGCCGTGGCGGGTGAGTTCTTCTCTTAGCTCTGGGTGGTTATACACTTCGCCGTTGTAGGTGATGACATAACGGTCTAGGTAGTGCATGGGCTGTGCAGCGGCTTCGGATAAATCGACTATGGCTAAACGCCTGTGCCCTAGAGCGAAGTCTGGGGTGTAATACTGCCCTTCACCATCGGGTCCACGGTGGATGATGGCATCGGTCATTTTCTTAAGAGGTGTTTGGTCTGCTACTTGGCTAGCAATATAACCTGCGATTCCGCACATAAAGGGCCTTAAATAGTGATAATTGGTTTAATTTTAAACAATGGCTTTGGTGCCTTTTAGAATAAGCATCAAATAAATAATATATAAAACAACTTCATGTATAACAAAAGCCATAAAAAACTGCTCAACTGTTAGAGATGAACAAAAATATAGCGTTGGTGTGATGGTGCACAAGTAAAGCACTTGCCAAAACACTCCTTTTTTTATGTTTTGCTCTAAGCCAAGTACCGCGCTTAATGGGCTAACAGCAAAACGTATAGCAACGGCGATTACTAGGTAACCTGCGTAGATTCCTGCCTGCCCCCACTCCTCACCAAAAACAAAGGCAAATAGTGTATCGCCCCAAATAAACAAAACAGGTACTGCAGGCAGATAAATCAAAAACAAAAGAAAAAACATTCTTATAATGTAGCTATTTAATTTTTCTGGTGCTGTGTGGCTTATTTCTACTACTTTTTGAAAAAGCACCTGTGCTATAGCTGATGAAATAATAGATGTGGGCATATTAAGCACACGAAAAGTTAAACTAAACATTCCGGTTACTGTGCTTGAATAAAATTTAGTTAGTATTAAAACTGGCATTTGCATTGCACCAGCATCACATAAACCGCCAACAATTCCATACTTAGGAAATTTTTTGTATTTATTCATTTGCTGTTTTAAGGAACTTATTTTTGTTTCTTTTAGTATTTTTTTGTAGCTTCGATCTTTTCTAAGCAAATAGATTATTGAGGATATAATTCCAACAAACTGCCCCAAAATAAGTCCACCACTAACTTGCATAAAGCCTAATCCAGTTTGTGTCATACCTTGAAATAAACTTTGATTGACACGAGACACGGCTGTGCTCTTAAACTTCTTTTGCCTGTTATTCCAATAAGTTAAAGCTTGATATACACCTGTTAGCAACACTGAAATGGGCACTAAATATAACCATGCTGCTATGGCTTTATTACCTAAAAAATTGGCTATTTCTGTATTCCATAGAAAAACAGGAATACTGATGAATATAGAAATACAAAAAGCAACCAGTGCTGATACCTGTAATAATACCCGCGCATCTTCATCTTCTTTAGGTAACATGATGGCTATTTCATAACGTCCTGTTGCTATTACGCCTAAGATGGAAACAAATGCTCCATACAGCGCCATCAAACCAAAGTCTTCGGGCGTGAAAACTCGGGTAAGTATAGGAATAATCGCTATAGGTACTGCTTGTGCTAAAACAGTACCTGTCATTAAAGTCAGTACGTTTTTAGCAAACTCGTTATTTCTGAACAGCTTAGTTAGCATTGATTACTTCTTGTGAAATTATTGGCAAGGCTTGCTTGGCGTATTCTATTGCACCCACTTCATTTAAGTGGTGTTCGTCATAGTAAATTAGATGACCTTGCCAAATAGGTGGCTGCTTAAAGATATCCAATGTATCTAACGCTAAGTAAGTAGTTTTATTAGTAGTCACCGCTAACTCTTGCAGGATTTGATTGGCTCGCAAATAATCTATGTCTAAACCTGCTTTTGTCACTATCCCTAAGTGAGTAAATCTTTGATTACGCATTGGGTGGCGGTTAAGCAATGGTTCTTGGCTAATAATGTATTTTTGTGCCTGGTATTTTTCATTATCTAGGAAGTTAGTAAGGGCTTGATTAAACTCTTGGTTTTGCATGTGCCAATTCCAACTTGCCGCTAAAAAAATCGTATCTGCTTTATCTAGGTATTTCTTAGCTTCTTCTATTTGATTTAAGCAGGGTTGGTGTGCCCATTCTGCAATACGTTGGTAGTTAAATTCTGGAATAGTTACGCAGCTGCTGGCGGTAATTATTCGTGCTTTAAAGCCGAGTTCTTTTCCTAGGTAGTCAAAAAAGTGGTTGAGCATGGCGGCGTGAGAGTCGCCGAGTACGAGCACTTCTTTATTGCTGGTTAAGTCGCCTTTTAAGCAATTACCGACTATTTGGCCGTGACAAATGTTTTTTGGATCTGCGTAGCGGGTGTATTCCACTGGTAGCGGCTCTGGTGTGTAGTGGGCGTTAATCTTTTTCATACTCACCGCCGTGAGCACTATTAGCGCTGCTAGGCTGGCGTAGCCAATCATTTGTTTTTTGCTGCGTTTAAGCCTGAGCGGTGTTTCTATCCAGTAATAGCTGGCGATTGCTAGGGCTAGTGTTAATGCAGCAAAAGCAAGGCTGTATTGCCAATTCAGTATTTCGGCACCGGTGTAATAGCGCATGAAGGCCAACACTGGCCAGTGCCACAGGTAAAGTGAATAGGATAAGGCGCCTAACCATACTAAGGTTTTGTTTGCTAGTAATTGTGTTAGCCGATTGTTGGCGTTGAGTAAAATAATAAGGGCTGCGCCAAGTGTGGGTAGTAAGCCTGCTATGCCTGGGAAATGCCCTGTGAATTTGGGTAGTGTTAATGCAAAAGCAATTAAGCTCACTGCTAGCAAGGTTAACCATAGCTTTTGACTACCCCCCCCCCGCAACCTGATTACTTTTACCTATTAGCAGGGCGACCCATGCACCTAAAAAGAAAGCCGGTAAACGGGCAACAAGGCTGTAATAGGTTGCCTGTTGGTTGCCTGCAATGCGCAGTTGGAATTCTGCATAGGCGGTTAAGCTGATAATGCTTAGGGGTAATATCCAGCTAAGTAAGCGCTTGGGTAGCAGTAAAAATATAAACGGGGCGATAAGGTAAAACTGTATTTCTATTGCCAGTGACCAAGTATGCAGCAAGGGTTGTTCGTGGTTGGCTGGGGCGAAGTAGTCACCGAAATTTGCAAAGTAGTTGTTGCTGTTAAAGTAGGCGGCTTTTTTTAACCCGTCTCTGTAGGTGGAAAAATCTGCCGGCAAAAACAGTACGTCTGCGATTAAGGTTATGGCTATTAGCGTGGTGTAATAAGCGGGCACTATGCGCTTAATACGGCTGGTGTAAAAGTAGTTTAAGGTTGGGAGTAGCTGGTATTCAGCTTTGCTTTTTTTATGCAGCAAGATACTACTGATTAGAAAGCCTGAAATGACTAGGAAAATATCTACACCTATAAAGCCACCCGGCAACCAAGCCGGGTTGAGGTGGAAGATTATTACTGCTAGTACAGCAATGGCGCGAAGGCCTTGAATGTCTGGGCGGAAGGTCATGTTTTAAGGTTCAATTAGTTAGCCACGAAAGGCACGAAAGGCACGAAAGGCACGAAAGTAAAAGCTAAGAGCATAAAAGCGTTTTAGCCACAGAAAGACACGGAAAAACACGGAATGGTTAAATAGCTAAAAAAGATTGGTTACGGAGAGTACTTCAGTTAAGAGTTTGTTAACTGCTTGATATCAAACTGCTCATGTTTGAGGATGTTTTCAATCTGCTGTTCTGTTAGTCCGTTTTCTAGCATGTTTCGTCTTAGGCTTTCAATGCGTAAGTTAAAGCGCTGCTTGGCTTGGTGTACGCCATCAAGTACGAACTGTGCATCTAGGTCGCTTTCGATGCGGTAAAAACGCACATTTGAAACACAGGCATAAAACCAGTCATGGGTTGCGGTAAGTTCTTGCAGGGCGATGGTTCCGTGTGCCTCGCTAATGCCTTCTTCACCTAAGTAAACGCTACCCTGTATTCGGTTGAAGCCGTGCTTACCTAGTGTGTTGGCAATATCATAATAAGCATTATTCCAGTTGTTGCCGTGGTAGTTTTCTTTTAGGCAGTTGGTGTCCATATCAAAGGTTATTAGATACTTGCTCATGGGTTATTCCTGGGTTTGCCACTAATTCCACTAAAGACACGAAAAAAAGCTAAGAGCATAAAAGCGTTTTGGTCACAGAAGGACACGGAAAAACACGGAATAGATCAAAGCTAAGGGCAACTTTACCACTTACAGCATTTAAAGAACGGGCTGAAAGGGTGAGCGCAGCGAGTAAAACCACTGAAGGCACGAAAAAAAGAGCGAAAAGCATAAAAAGCTGGCTGGCTACGGAAGTACTCTAAAACAATAGTTTGAATTAGATTATTTTGTTTTAACGCGATACAGGGGTACTCGGATTGGTTTTATACCTAAGCGCATGCAGGTAGATTGCACATACTCGCGCCAATAGGGCCAAACATGGTAACCCACATGGTCTTCAGAAAATGCTTCTAGTGCTGCATTTTCTAGTTGTTTTTCAGTGCGGTAAACAGCGTTAAAAACTGCTTGTATTTCAACAAGTGGTGCTTCTTTATTGCCCATATCTACAAGGCGTACGCCGGCTTTGTAGAAAAAGATGTATTCCAACCAGTCAGACTCGCCTTCTTGCAGGTGGCGTCTTTGAATTTTTTCTACCCCGTGGATTACTTGAACTTCGAGCTTTTTGTTTTTTATGTCTAATGGGGCAACTTCATCTGCAAAATTAATGCTTGTGTTTCGCAGCCTAACTTCTTGAATTGCTAATGATTTTATTGCTTGTTCAAGTATATCAGGCATTAGGCTGCCTCCCACGCGCTGAGGTTACGGCAATCAATCACATTTGACTCTAGAATCACTGGGTTAGGCGTTAAGTCTTCTATAACTTCTATTTGCCAAGTGTCTTTTGCATATTTGATTGTTTTTTCTACACTAGATGACTCTTGCTGTGCTGTGGCTACATCTGGCAATAACTCAATTTTTGGCTGAATACCTAGCGCAAAACAAATGTCTGCTAGTGAGGCTAAAGTCATATTTCTTGAACCACTAAGCAGTTGTGAAACGTAAGCACGTGATTTTTTTAAACGGCGTGCTAATTCGACCTTAGTAATTGCTAGGTCTTCCATTTGCACTAGTATGTCTTCTGTTACGTTATAAATTAAATCTTCCCGTGCATAAGCACAGGCTTCATCTTGAGTAAATGAGTGGTCTTTACTGTAAAAAAGTTCTTTAGCGCTCATTTCCACCTACCTCTATTCGTGTCCAGTTTTCGGCCACCTTTGTTTCATCACGTTTTTTTAGTTTTTGATAGTCTTTGTAAACATAGTGGCTGATAAACCAAGTGTTGGGATGGTTATCTGACTGCCAGCAATAACCTCTAATTGGCAACCTTTTCAATGCAAAAAAATAACCAGCAGAGGAGCCATCTATTCTTTTGGGTAACTCGCCTTCTCTTGGGAAGTTCTCGCGACTCATCCGGTGGCCATCTGCCAAACGCTGTATCTGTTGCACCATGCCACGTTTTAAAGCTGTGCCTTTGTGTGTTTCAACATGAGTTATAGATTGGTGAAAGCTTTCAAGCGCGCCTAAGCAGTGTACAACTCTGTACCTTGCGCCTTGAAACTCAACTTTGACATCCATACTCATTGGCAAAACCCTGTTAATATATATATTAGCAAATTAGCTTAGCAGCTGCATCATCTATCCATCATGGTTTAGTTTGTTAGTGCTTCAACTACCTTCTGCTGGTCTGCTTCTGTCATGTAGGGGTGCATGGGTAGGCTCATTACTTTTTCTGCTATGGCGTCACCTACGGGTAGCTGGACGTTGGGGTCTGCTACTGCGGGTTGTTTGTTTAGGGGTATTGGGTAGTGAACAGCAGTAGGTATGCCGGCTTCGGTTAGCTTGGCTTGTACTTGGTCGCGGTTGTCTACTTGGATGGTGTACTGGGCGTAGACGCTGGTGCTGTGTTCTTCTATATAGGGAAGAGCTATTGTTTTGCCACAGAAGGACACAGAAGGCACAGAAGAATTTTTTCCGTGTTTTTCCGTGTGGTTCTGTGGCAAAGATAGTAATTCTTTATATTTATTGGCGACTTGTTGGCGTAACTCTACTTCTTTGGCGAAGATTTCTAACTTGGGTAGTAAAATCGCGGCTTGTAGGGTGTCTAGGCGGCTGTTTACGCCAACTCTTATATGGTGGTAGCGGCGGTCTTGGCCGTGGCGGGCGATTTGGCGTAGGACTAGGGCTAGTTCATCGTCGTTAGTGAAGATAGCGCCGCCGTCTCCGTAGCAACCTAGGGGTTTGCTGGGGAAGAAGCTGGTGCAGGCGATGGTGCTTAGGTTGCAGGATTGTTTGCCTTTGTAAGTAGCACCAAAGCTTTGCGCTGCATCTTCGATTACCGGGATGCCGTGCTTATTGGCAATCGCATTGATCGCATCAAAGTCCGCGCATTGGCCGTAAAGGCTGACTGGAATGATGGCTTTGGTTTTGGGTGTTATGGCGGCTTCTAGTTTTTGTGGGTCTAGGTTGTAGGTTTTTGGGCAAACGTCTACATACACAGGTTTTGCACCTAGCAGGGCGACGGTTTCTGCGGTGGCTATGTAGGTAAAACCGGGGGTGATGACTTCATCGCCTGGGCCAATGCCAAAAGCCATTTGGGCGATTTGTAAAGCATCGGTGCCATTGGCGACGCTGATGCAGTGTTTAGCGCCGGTGAAGGCCGCGAGTTTTTCTTCTAGCTCGGTGACTTCAGGGCCAAGAATGTATTGGCCGTGAGCTAGGACCTTTTGAATGTTGGCGTCTATTTTTTGTTTGATACGCGCCTGTTGGGCGGCTAGGTCGATAAATTGCATTTTTTGATCTCTTTTTTTTGCCACAGAAGGACACAGAAAAACACGGAAGATAAAAGCAAAAGCATTAAAAAGTTGCTGTTTCACATTACAAGTCTTTTGATGGTTGCTTTGGGGTGCGTGAAGTTGACTAGCAAACCTATTTTTATCTCTGTTGCTTTTAAGTAATTTAAAAGTTGTGGCTCAGCTGTCGGGGGCAAAGCCGTCTGAGCTTTAAGCTCTAACAGCACTTTATTTTCTACGATAATATCCGCCCTATATTCACCAACAACCTCACCCTTATAGTAAACGTTGATGGGTTGTTCAGGTACTGCAGATAACCCTGCCTCTCTTAGCTCTCTCAGTAATGCTTGCTGATAAACCGCCTCTAAAAACCCTGCTCCAAGGTTTCTAAAAACCTCAAATACACATCCTTGTATTTTGTATGTAAGCTCTCTTGAATCCATTTCAAAGCCTTTTCTGTGTTTTTCCGTGTGTTTCTGTGGCTAATTTAACCTTTAGTTACCACACCATCTTTCAGCGTATACACAGTGTTGGTGTGCTGGCATTTGGTTTGTCCATTTCCAGTCAGTGGCAAGTCGAGCTGTTCACCAAACTCGCTCATCCAGCCAATTTGCTTGGCGGGTACGCCGACCATTAGGGCGTAGGCGGGTACGTTTTTGTTAACCACGGCGCCTGCGCCGATAAAGGCATATTCGCCAATCGTTACACCACAAACGATGGTGCAGTTGGCACCAAGGGTGGCGCCTTTTTTAACGATGGTGTCTAGGTATTGGTCTTTGCGCTCAATCAGTGAGCGTGGATTGTACACATTGGTAAAGACCATGCTGGGGCCGCAAAAGACGCCTTCTTCCAGGTGCACGTTATCGTACACTGAGACGTTGTTTTGGATTTTGCAGTGGTCGCCGATGGTGACTTTGTTGCCGACGAAAACGTTTTGGCCAAGGGAGACACCTTTACCGATTTTGGCACCGCCACAAACGTGAACAAAATGCCAAACACGGCTGCCCTCGCCTATTTGCGCGCCTGCATCGACTATTGCTGATTCATGTACTTGGTAGCTCATCAGGAACTCCTTTTTTTGCCACAGAAGGACACAGAAAATCACGGAAAAGAGCAAAAATAAGAATAAAAAACTTAAGACCTTTGCTGCAACCTAAATTGTCGTAAGCATAAAAAGTTTTTAAGCTCTTGCTGTTATTTCTGTGTTCTTCTGTGTGTTTCTGTGGCTAATTATCAACCTAGCACTTTGGCTAAGAGTGGGTGGGGATTGGTTGGGTTTTCTACTAACTTGGATTTGCGCATCACATCTACAGTTTCGATGGCGGCGCGGTTGTCTTCTGTGCCGTAACCTTTGCCTTCTAAAATGCGCTGGTAGCTTTGGGTGTGTAGGTCGGTGAAGCCGCCGGAGAATTCGAGTTCTTCGCCTTCTATATCTATGCTGCGGTAGGTGGATTTTTCACCGTGTACGGCGTTGTCTGGCAAGTGTTTGGCATCAATAGATAGAAACCAGCGCACATTAGCGCGCTCGTACTGCAAAAAGCCCGATGAGGTTTTTTCATCGCGATAATGCACTTCGTTATGCAAAATTTTGCCAAAGATGAAGTGCAACATATCGTAGAAATGCACACCGATATTGGTGGCCACGCCGCCGGATTTTTCGTCAAAGCCTTTCCATGACTTTAAGTACCATTTGCCGCGCGAGGTTAGGTAGGTTAAGTCAACGTTAAATACTTTATCTTTAGGTGCAGCGGCTACTTTATCGCGCAAAGCAATAATCGAAGGGTGCAAACGCAGCTGCAGAATGGAGTTGACTTTAGCGCCGTATTTTTTTTCATAGCGGTTAAGGGTGTCTAGGTCTTGGGTGTTGAGCACCAAAGGCTTTTCACAGATCACATCAATACCGTTTTGCAAAGCAAACTTCATATGCGGCAAGTGTAGGTAGTTGGGTGAGCAAATAGCGATGTAATCAAGTTTTTCGCCTTTTTGCTTTAAATCTTCAACAAAACCTGAGAACTCTTCGAACTCAGTAAAAAATTCAGCCTCAGGGAAGTGACTGTCCATAATGCCTACGGAATCATTGATATCCATGGCAACAACGAGATTATTACCGGTTTCTTTAATAGCTTTTAAATGGCGCGGGGCGATGTAGCCAGCAGCACCAATGAGAGCAAAGTTTTTCATTTTAGAACCTATATTTTTTGGCCACAGAAGACACGGAAGGCACGGAAGGTTTCAAGGCAGTATGTGCGTTCCCTTCTGCTTAGTTCTGCAGCATGTAGCTAAATTTATTTAGATCGAACAAATCAAATAGGTTAACCACGAAGCGCATGGAAAACACATCAAACGTAAAAGCTTTTATTTCCGTGCTTTCTGTGGGTTCCGTGGCTACCTTATGCTTTTATAATGTGCGCTGCAGGTTGGCGGTAGACGCCGCGGGTGTCGATTATTAGTTTGGCATGCTGTTTGATCAGGTCGTAGTCAAAACGATCGTGATTGGTGGTGAGTACCACAGCATCATAGCTGGCAAGGCTTTCAGCCGTCAGTTCAACACTGGTCAAATCAAATTTATGTGCACGCATTTTGGGGAACACTGGCACATGCGGGTCGCTGTAGGCTACTTCTGCGCCCTTGTCACGAATCAGCTCCATGACCTCGACCGAAGGAGACTCGCGCATGTCATCCACGTTTTTCTTGTAAGAAATACCCAGTACCAGCACCTTGCTCTTGCTCAGGGCTTTGCCCTGGCTGTTCAGGCCGTCCATCAGTTTGCCCAGCACATAACCCGGCATGGCCTTGTTCAGCTCACCTGATAGCTCGATAAAACGGGTGTGCAGGCCAAACTCGCGGGCTTTCCAGGTCAGGTAGAAGGGGTCAATGGGGATACAGTGTCCGCCAAGGCCCGGGCCTGGATAATAAGGGGTAAAGCCAAAGGGCTTGGTTGCTGCAGCATCAATGACTTCAAAAATATCAATGCCCATACGATCGGCCACGATTTTCATTTCGTTAACTAGGCCAATATTGACTGCACGATGAATATTTTCCAGCAGCTTGGTCATTTCTGCTGCCTTGGTTGAGCTGACTGGCACCACCTGGTCAATTGCTGGCTGATACAGCGCCTTGCCAACCTCAAGACAAGCCTCAGTGTGACCGCCAAGTACTTTGGGAATGGTGCGGGTTTCAAAATCGGGATTGCCGGGGTCTTCACGTTCCGGCGAGTAAACCAGAAAAATATCCTTACCCACTTGCAGACCGCTTTCCTCAACTCGGGGCAAAATTTCTTCTTCGGTGGTGCCCGGATAGGTGGTGCTTTCCAGCGAAATTACCTGCCCTGGACGTAGGTTCGACTTGAGAGAATTAGTCGTATTAATGACAAAGCTCAAGTCAGGCTCGCGGTACTTGTTGAGCGGTGTCGGCACACACATGATCAGCGCATCACACTCTGTGGCACGGACAAAATCTGTGGTGGCTTCAAAGCCGTTACTGACGGCTTCTGCAATGCTTGCATTAGGAATATGCTCGATGTCACTTTTGCCTTTGTTCAGCTCATCAACCTTTGCCTGATTGATATCAATTCCTATGACTTTGAATCCGATAGCGCTGTATCTCAGCATCAGGGGCAGACCAACATAACCGAGGCCGACAATGCCGATAACGGCGGATTTATTGTTGAGTTTTTCGATAGTTTGGTTCATGGGTAAGTTGCTTGTTGGTTGAGTTATTTAAAACGCAAAAACTAGGAGAGATAGTTTTTGCCACTAAGTGCACTAAAATTTGATTGGTGTAATCACAGATAAAACAAAATAATAAATAAAGCCGTTAAATGTTTTTGCAGGCTTTGTGGTTACTTGTCTGCTCTCTTACCGAGCAAACTGACTCAAATGAAATTAAGCATCACACTGAAACAGGTCTCGGGTATACACCCGCTCAGCCACATCCTTGAGGTTGTCATCCAGCCGGTTGGCAACAATCAGCGTGCAGCTATTTTTGAATTCTTGCAGGTCGTTGAGCACTGGCGAGTGATAGAAGTGCGGTTCGCTTAACACGGGTTCGTAGACCACTACGCGTATGCCTTTGGCTTTGATGCGCTTCATGATGCCCTGGATGGCGGAGGCGCGGAAGTTGTCGGAGCCTTCTTTCATCACCAGACGATAGATGCCGACGGTGGGTGGCTGGTATTGACCAGTGCTGTCTAGCGAAGGAGCCTGGGTCAAGGTCTGTTGGGTGATGCGCTGGATGATGTCATCAGCGATGAAATCCTTGCGCGTGCGGTTGGACTCGACGATGGCTTTCATCAGGCTGCTGGGTACCTTGTCGTAGTTGGCCGGCAGTTGTTTGGTGTCTTTGGGCAGGCAGTAGCCGCCGTAGCCGAAACTTGGGTTGTTGTAATGGTCGCCGATGCGTGGGTCAAGACCAACGCCTTCGATGATCTGCCGGGTGTCCAGGCCGTGCATGGCGGCGTAGGTGTCGAGTTCGTTAAAGTAGGCAACCCGCATGGCCAGATAGGTGTTGCAAACAGCTTGATAGCTTCGGCCTCGGTGCTGTTGGTGTAACGCACCGGCACATCTTGTTTGATGGCACCTTCCAGCAGCAGGCTGGCGAAGGTTTCGGCCTGCTCCGACTGCTCGCCGACAATGATGCGGCTGGGGTAAAGGTTGTCATGCAAGGCTTTGCCTTCACGCAAAAATTCCGGGCTAAAGATGATGTGCAGTCCCGGGTGTTGTTGCTTGAGCTTTTCCGTGTAGCCGACCGGCACGGTGGACTTGATGACCAGCACCGCCTTGGGATTGATCTTGCTTACGGTTGTGACCACTGCCTCGATACTGCTGGTGTCGAAGTAGTTGGTTTTGGGGTCGTAGTTAGTCGGCGTGGCGATAATGACGAACTCGGCGTTCTGATAAGCCTGTTGAGCGTCAGTGGTAGCAGTGAGGCCGGTGGCGCTGTTGCTGTTCAGTTGGCCATTATTTTTGAAGCTACTCAGCATCTGTTGGATGTCGGAGTCTTCAATGGGTGAAGTGCCGTTATTGAGCAGGTCCACCTTGGCCTGGACGATATCCATCACCGTAACGTTGTGATGTTGGGCAAGAAGGACGGCCTGAGACAGGCCAACATAGCCGATACCGGCGACGGCGAGCTACATGAAGCGATTCCTTGGTTTGAGCGGAAGTTATGTGTGCTGGCCTGTGGGCAGGCTCCTAGCAGACTGGTCGGGTCGGTCAGGGGCAAGCCCCTTCGTACAATGAGCCAGTCAGGGCGAGCCCATTCATACAGTGGCGTTGTGGTCGGCAAGGCCTGTTGTGCAGCTGGTTGCCCGCAGTTGTTCGAGCTCGGCGCTGAGTTGTTCGTATTCGGCTTTTTTGCGGGCGATGAATTTTTCCGTCAGACGGATGCGTTCTTGAATGCCTGCAGGGGTGAGTACGTAACGGTAAGCGAGTTTGTTGTCGCTGTTGACGAAGCGCTCGGCTTTGAGCAGGCCTTTTTTGGTGATGGCCTTTAAGATGTAGTTGGTTTTGCCGAGGCTAAAGCCAAGCTGCTGCGCCAGTGAGCGTTGGTTAGGCTCTTCTGGGGCGTGTTGTAGGGTTTTTAGTAGTACTTCGTTGTTCATTGTCTCTTCTTGTTAGAGTTGGTTTTAGGGCGATGCGTGCGTTGGGTTTGGTTTAGTGTTGCTGGTTGGTTTTGTTCCCTGACAAGTCAGGTCCCACATTGGATTGTACTTTATTGGTGGCTTGATGCTGTTGGGTGGTTTTGTTCGCGCAAAAGTTGCGCTCCTACAAGAGCTGTACCAACCCCACGACCAGCGGTGCATCAGCCGCTTTGCTGTAGGAGCGCATCTTATGCGCGATAATGGAATGCCCCCCTAAAGTTGGACTGCTTCAACTCTAGGAGATGAAGCTATGTCTAAACCGAAACATGACAGCCGCTTTCAGTTAAAAGCGGTTCAGGGGTTTCTGGCCAGTGGCTTAAATGCCAC
>Ga0265293_10003673_pt1 | contig 28199 bp, 53 predicted proteins | sample Munlanlewell138R_FD_192505 | JGI IMG/M metagenome (GOLD analysis project Ga0265293, IMG submission 192505) | Leachate microbial communities from a municipal landfill in Southern Ontario, Canada - Leachate well 138R | ecosystem: Engineered > Solid waste > Landfill > Unclassified | place: Canada...
ATCGGATGGGATCAGCAGGAGGAGGAGACCGGAGCGGATCGGATCAGCAGGAGGAGGAGACCGGATCGGATCGGATCAGCAGGAGGAGGAGACCGGATCGGATCGGATCAGCAGGAGGAGGAGACCGGATCGGATCGGATCAGCAGGAGGAGGAGTGAGAGCGGGGGATGGATAGATCTACCCATCCCGCCTCGATTGGATTAGACATTCCCTTTCAGATCCGACCGATTCTTGCGGTACTCGTAGTAGGTTTTCCCGCGCGCCGACCTCCGTTTCCCCGGTGCCATCGCTTTGAGGGACTTGTCTCTCCTCTCGTTCGATTTCCCGGTCTGATACGTGCCTCTCACGAGTACCTGACGTCCGAACTTTTTCGATCGGAGAGTGGTCTGGGGTTTGCGCTTCCGCTCCCTCCGTACCATGGAAGGCGTCACCCGGACCTTCTTGCCGTCCCGGATGATATGTACATACCCGTCTTTCTTCAGGGCAGCTCTCTGTTTTGCGGTGATGCTATACGTGGCCATATCTAGGCAACTCCATATCTATACAATACGTCTATATACATATAAGTGTAACCTTTATCGCTGGTCTCCTTCGACCGAAGATCTGATCTTTATCCTGGTGCCGCGCTTCCCGTATACTGCCCAACGCCCTCACCACCCGACTGACGATCGGGGCCACATGCGGTCACAAAAGGGGGGATCGAATAAAATGCCATTGTGTGGCCGATCATATTCAGGGTAGGGAAAGGTGCCTCGTGGTACCCAGCCTCTCTTAAAACACTGTACAGTGCCTCTTCAGACGCTGTTCTACCGACGATCTCGGATGGGGGCATACCTAAGTACCTCCGTTTTCCCCTCAATATTATTGATCATTGTCGACCGACCCTCATAAATTCCGATAGCGATCGAGGTGCCCGGGTAGGGCTCCGAGTTCTCTTCGGTAGCGAGAGGGCAGGGGGAGGGGGTGGTGATTTAGTGCCTCCAAGGGATCCCGGGCCGCCGAGGATGAACGCAACATCCGGGACCGGTACCTGAACAATCCAATCGTAAGGATCCTTCCGCACCGCTCGGCGCCCGACGCGCTTCGTCTGCTCTGTTTGACGGACCCGAGTTGTGGGGCGCGTCGGCGCCTGCGGGATCGTCAGGGCCGGAGGCAGGGATGGTGGTGATGACGTTGTTGGGGAGGTGGTGGTGCCCCTATCTCCTCTCCCCTCCCCTCTCCCTCCCCCTCCCCTATCAGCACCGCCCCTCCTCCCCCCATCATCTCGACGATCCCGATCTGATCTACTACCGCCATCTCTCCTATCTCCCCCCCTACTCCGATCATCTCTCCCGCCTCCACGGTCACGAGGAGGTGATCGAGAGGGGCGGGTGTCTACTTCCCAAGGGCGGACATCCCGGCGAGTGGGCCGGGAGTCGGGCCTCCACTCATCATCTAATTTGGGTCCCTGCAACACTCGGTCTAAGGATGAGGGCATGTCCCTCCGAGACTGAGTGGGCCTGGTTGATGGCGGTCGGGTGTCTACTTCCCAAGGGCGGACATCCCGGCGAGTGGGCCGGGTGGTGGTGGGGGTCCGTCTACTTAGATCGGGTCCTCGAAGAACCCGTTCCAAGGATGGAGGCATGTCCCCTCGGGGCCGGGAGGTGGTGGGGGTCCGTCTACTTAGATCGGGTCCTCGAAGAACCCGTTCCAAGGATGGAGGCATGTCCCCTCGGGGCCGGGAGGTGCCGGCTGGCGGCCGGGCATCGACTTCCCAAGGGCGGGAGGTGGTGGGAGATCCTTTCTTCGCATGGGACGAGGGACCCGCGAGGACCTCTTCGAGTGTCTTTGTTGGTCCTCCACCTCCTGCCTTCTGTTTCTTGGTAGCGCTGGCTGTTGTTGTTGCCGCCAAGGGTTTTGTGGAGAACCCGGGGAGAGATGGGAGCTTCCCTCGAAGGCGTGGAAGGTCGATAAGCACCGGAGGCAGGGGTGGTTGTTGTGATAGGCGTTTCGTGGAAAACTCTACTATCTCCAGGATCTGCCCAGTACTAGGATGGATGGTGTACGACGATCCCTTCGTGATGCCGAACCGGTGGAAGAACCGAGACCTCCCGCTGTGGACAGGGAAAAGGTCGGTACCCGGCTTCATCACGTATTCATGTTCTGCAAGGCCTTTCCACGTGTATCCACTAATCGGTTTTGGGGAGACCAAGATCTCCCCCCGGGGGGAGGAGAGGTATTCACCATATGCCTCCATGGAGAGGTCCCGTTGGAGGCTCCGAGATACCCTAGACCCCCTCTCTACAAGAGACTCTCTCGTTTTCGCAAGTGAGGTGAGGGCATCAGGAACGCTCCGAACGGTTCCACGGATCTTCAGGAACGCGCCTGAGGAGAACGTCGCATACCCCGTATCGGGCGGTCCGAGGAACAGGGCATGTTCTACCGCCTGGTAGGCGGGACCTACTTTCCCGTGCTGCTCTAAAGCTTTTGTAGCCGCCCAGGTCTCCGGGACGGCTGCCGGGTTAGCACCACCTACCCGTAACCGCCCCTCTACGAGAGCCGTCTTGATCATCCCCCCTTCTCGCAGAGAGGTGCCATGGTAGTAGCTCCGGGGAGCCTCGAAGATTTTAGGATCTAGCTCAAACTTTGTGGTGCCTTTCAGGGTCGGATGAGGATCAAACAGACTCTGTTCTCTTGTGATGGCGTCAACGATGCCGGGGGTCCCGGTGTACACTTTCATCCCGCGCTCAAAATAGGGATCAACGTGCGCAGCTGCCCGGTAGACTCTGGATTTTGCCGCCTGTTTGAAGGGGCCGGTCTTTGCCCCGACAACAGTACCTATTGCCATCTCTCCGAGGAACCGCGCGGGATCCTCTTTTGCTGCCTGGACAGTCCCCTCCCCGACCATCACAAGACCTCCTCCCACCATGCCTGCAGCACCTCCTGGATCGCTCCAGGCCATCCGTCCCGCTCGCTCGACGCCGAGAGGAATTGCGGTTAAGAATTCAACGGTGTGAGGGACAAAGTCGACGGCGGCACCTTTGGCAAAATCATGCCCAAAATCCCCTTTGTAGTTCGGCTTTAGCCGGGTGCCTCCATCGGTGAGAGGGGGTGCTGTGTAGGCTACGACTTGCCCTCCTTCGATCCTGTGAAGGGTTTTGGGGCCAAGGTACGGGACCATGTCGATCGCCTGCTCTATTGGGGGGGCGATATGCGTCATCCATGCCTCGCTGATCCTTTGCCCAAGATCAAACACCGGTTTTGTGACGTCTATCTGCACGGGTCCGATGCCTTTGGGCACTGGAGGTATAGGAGATGATGTGGCTGCTGCCCGGATCTGATCTCCAAAGGAGGTGGGGGGAGTGTACCCATCGGGCTCAATTTTTAGGCCTACGTTGCTGCCGGTGCCCCCAGGCCCTGGAACCGTGGTGGGATGTTGGGTGTAGCCCTTCTCATAGAGCGTGACAGTGGTCGTTGTTGTTGGGCGGGGAGTGACCATGGATTGGAGGGCGGGGGGGAGGTCGTCCTTCGGGTAGATCGTGACAGTGTAAGGTGGTGTCGTTGCTGGTGTCGTTGCTGGTGTCGTTGCTTTGCTAGGGGAGACTATCGATCGTATTTTTGAGGCGATATCGGAGAATGAAATCATTGCCATATGTCTTGTCACCGTTCCTCGTAGATCAAATAGGGGTCGTTATACCGGTCATACCGCTTCCGCTGGAAGATGGTGACAACAAAGCAGGCCACGCCGATCACCGGGATGAGGTACATGAGGGCATAGTAGATGTTGACTATCAGGTTGATGTTCGTGGATTGGTCCCATTCGGGAGGTACGTTGTATACCCCAGCTACGGCATATCCGTCGATGAGGGCATCCAGGATGGTGCCGCCAGCTAGACTCATCATCACCCCAATTGAGATCGTGGCGATCATGATGATGAACCCCTGCCAAACAGAGCTGAAACTAGTCATGAGGGTCGCTCCTCGATCGCCCGAATGTATGCCCATAGCACGATGCCAAGGAGTGCGACAACCGGGATCGCGGAGAACCATCCGAGCCCCCACTCAATAGCTCCTGCAGTCTGGACGCCGACCATGCCGTCACCGATCATGTCGTTGGCCGCCTGGATCACTCCGTTCATCGCGGGGGTGAAGCAGATGTAGATCAGGGACACCATCGCGATGAACATCACGACAGCGATGAGACCGTATGCAATGCCGTCATCATTATTCATACGAAACGCCTCCGGAATAGCGGCGCCGTATGAGAAGAGTTCACTTTTTTCTGAACGTGTACCCAAGGATATGCGGCGCGCCTCACTACGCTACTACTACTATTTAGGAAAAGCACCTGGTTCTTCATTGCGGGCCCGTCCGATGGTATCCGAGGTCGGCAAGTCGACCAACTTTTTTGAGGTGATAGAACCGGTTGTACGTGAACCCGTCTGCCCGCCCCTCGGGAGAGGATGCATAATCCAGGATCGCCTCCTTCTCAGTCATGCCTTTTACAAGCCGCGCCTCCACCCCCTCGATGCACCGTATGATCATCGCGTCGGAGATGACCGAAGGCGCCGGGCCCGTCCTCCGACCACTACTACTCCCGCCTTCTTCCTCCTCCCCCGACCGTGCCGCGATGATCCGCTCCGTCGTCTCCTTCCGAATTCGATCGTATTCCTCCGATAAAAACTTCGGGGGCGCGGATATGACGTGTTTAACGATCTTTTCTCCCGATGATGCCACGAGGTGAGGGGTGACTCGAAGGTTATTGAGTCGGAAAATGGTTTTCGCCTTGAAGATCTTCATCGTGGAGAGACCGTACCGGAAATTGGAGCCGTCCATCTCCGCAACGTAGTTGCAGAGCATTCGGGGCACCTTGTCCAGCAGGAACTGATTGGGCATTGAAAGGATCTGGAATGTCTGAGATACCCGGTTGATCTGGAAGATGTCGTTTTTTGCCCGGTTTTCCCTGCTCGCAAATGCCCGGGCGTTCCATCCGACCCCAATGTCGTCGAAGATGTAGATGTTATACAGTTTTGCGTTCCCGATCATCTCTGATGCCCTCACAGGATCGATGATCGCAACGTTTTCTTCCATGTTGAAGTACTCGGGCCAGTCACGCCAGTCGCCGTCCCGAATTTCAGCGATCCGTCGTGCCGTGTTGTATGCAATACGGAGGCTGGCGTACGATTTCCCGCTCCCTTTTTGCCCCTGCAGGAGCATGGCAATGTCTTGCTTGTAAGGGCCGGTGATGGTTTTGGCGAAACGGTTTGAAAGGTAGTCCTTGCCGGGAGTGGCGTCGTTAAAGTTCCAGGGAGCGGAGGTGTAATCATTCTGCACATATCTCAATGTCGAGATCGTCGCCATCACCTCCTTCGTCTTCGTCTTCGTCTTCGTCTTCGTCTTCTTCCTCCTCTCCTGCCCCCGCTTGCTTTCCCCCCCTCGTGCCGCGACCGAACCTCTGTTCGTCGTAGTCTTCTCCTTCGAGGGGGCCGCAAACGCCAAACGTCATCTGCGTGATCAGCGGGATGGCTCCCCCAATCCAGTTCCACAGGTGCCCCAAGGCTAGCGTGTCGGCATCAAACCGTGCCCGGGCTTCGTCGTCCCGGGAGGGGTTTTTGTATGCTGCGAGCGCTGCCTTGTAGTATTCGTCACGGAGCTCCCAGAGTTGTTCCTGGACCTTGGCGTTTGCAACCATCGTGATCAGGTTTTTCGCCAACATCGCGGGACGGGGATCCCGGATGTCCTTTGACATTTTGATGCATTCTGTTCGTGTTGCCCATTCGTCGAGGAGCGCTTGGAGATACGTCTCGTTGATGCTGAGTGGGGGGGCACCTAGCCGCATCCTCATCTTTGCCACGAGATCACATCCTTCCTAGCAAGTACGCGCTGCCATCGTTCAAAGAGAGTTAGACCCGCGAGAGCTCGCGACTCGGAGATTGTTCGGTGCCGGGGGTCGAGCCACCGGCGGATCTCCGCGAGGAGTATGAGGCTCTCTCTGTTGTCGGCGTCGTCGACGATCTCCTGGTAGGGAGAGGTGAGGGTGAACAAGGCACTAAAACACTCATAGAATTCTAGGAATCGGGGTTCGAGGGGCCCCCGAGGGTTTAGCAGGTAAACTCGGAGGTTGGTGCCCTGCCGCGCGGTCGCCATGTACGCTCCGTCAATGAGCGTTGCAATTGCAGGCCGTTCGGACCGAGGGAGTGGGAGTGCTTCTGCCATGATCTTCCTTACTTAATGATCGTATACGCTACTGCTCCTCCAATGATGATCATGAGGGCACCAAAGGCGAACACCAGGATCATTGCATACTTCTTGGATATGTCATCCATCTGTTTTCGAACCTTCCGCTCAATGAGAAGGCCGTATTGATGGAGATCCTGCGAAAGGTAAGCGGTCGGAGTGTTTTTGAAGGCAAATGCGTATGAGAAAAAACCGCTACCAGGTATTTCCGTCTTTGCGGTGAGATCTTGTGCAGCGATGATGAGGTTGGTGAGGGCCTCGGCGCTGTGGACGTTGGCTTCCACTGCTGCCGTGGCGGCCATCTCATAAATAGACTCACAGTACCGGGCCAGATCGTCCCGCGCCGTGTTGAGGAGGGCAAGTACCTGGTCATTTGTCAGGAACTGGAGCTGAGGGTACTCATCGCGCACCATGGTTATGCAGGTCTGGATAGCCATGCAGTGCCGACCGTCAAGGGCAAGCGGTGTTGTGGTGCCATAATGGTATATTCGGAGGCCTTTTTGGAGGCGGTCGGGGACAATCTCGCCAGAGAACTTTGGATCCACCTGGATGCCGAACTGTCCCGACGTGTCAAACACCGGATCGCCTTTTTCGTCCTTGGAACCGAGGATCCAGTCGGTCTCACCGCTGCCGTGGACGGTGTAGGCGATGATCGGAAGGTTCTTCTTCCGCGCCTTGGCAAAGGTACGCCATTCGGGGACCCATCTGTGAACCTCTGTGGCCACCAGGGCCAGCCCAATGTACCCGCTGGCCGCCACAAGGCATGTGAGGATTAGAGTTATGTCGTCAAGGAGGATAGCCATTGTTAGGTGCTCCCTCCTCCGAAGATCCGGCTGATGATGCCCAGACCTCGTTTTGCTCGTTTCTGCTCTTCGTCGGTCGCGATCTTCGATACGCTCTCATATGTTGTCCTATTTTGCAAGATACGCTCTCGTTCCGTGCCGAGGGTTCGGCTGATGATGAACCTGTTGTAGTGTGCTCGAATTAATTCGATCAAGTGTGGGTATTCGGGCAAGTTGATGTCGATTTTGTTGCAGCTGAGCGTGAGGAGGTTAAGAGCGATGTCGAGATCGATCTCTGCGATCTCCGAGTCGCGTTGGTAGGAGAGAAACGCCGTCTGCGAGAAGAAATTACGGATCGTTGACAAAAATGCCCGTTTTGCCGCTGGAGAGAGATGGCTGACGTCGATCAGATCCATGAGATACTGTCGATAATCAGAGGAGTAGAGGCTTTCGAGATAACTGTAATGTTCTGCTACGTACGGGACGCCGGGACGTCCCGTGATTGCCATTGCTGGTCGTTGATACTGAGAGTCGGGCAAAGTACTGCCGTCGTCATCGTAACCATCCCAGCAGTCATAATGGTCATCGGTGTCCGGGTCAGAGTAATTGTATCCGTCGTCCATGGCGAGAGCCTTAGAGGGATCATTATCATTATACTGTCGTCAGGAGAGAGGGGGAGTTAGATCCCACCCCCACCGTCCTGAGATCTGATCCGCATGATAGACCAGATCACCAGCGAAAGTATCGAGACCATCACGGCAAGCACCAGGAGAGCAGCGTTCTGCTCCCAAATACCTACACCCGAGGGGATGGTTTCATTAGCCCACGCTGAGTTTGGATCGATCTGCGCCGCTCCATCAATGTTGGAACCAATGATAGGAGCTAACGAGAAAACAGCGACCAGAACGATCAGGCCGATGGCCATGGTGATCGCGACATCGATCATCGTGGCGCCGCGATCGTCGAGGCGCCGGGAAAATACATTCATCTGCGCTTCTTCTGCGTACCGTTTCATCGACACGCAGGCACCGAGGATTTTCTCAAGAACCAAATTCGGTAGATGACCTCCGATGGGAGTATATGAGTTCTGATACTATATATAGATTCCCTATCTGCCAAGAGAGGGGAAAGGGGGATTTTGGGTTAAATCAACTGTCGGAGAATGACAAACCCACCCACCAGGGCGATGATGCCCAGGACGATGGGGAGGTAGCCAAGCAGCGAGAGGGAGATGGTCGAGGCACTGACTGTCGCATTATACTGATCGGAGAACGGAGAGTCCGTCATGTTCGTGGCGCTATCCGCAGCTCCAAGGGCGCCAATGCCATACGAGAGCCCGATCACGATGGCAAATATTACCATGAGGGCGCCGAGGATTGTGTTCATACCTGTACGTGGTGCCATGGTGGGGGTTAGACCTCCTGGATGATTTCTAGGCCAAGATGGATTACGAGGCCAAACGAGATGGTAGTCAGGATCGCCGCGACCCCGGAAAGGAGGAGCCCGAACACGGGATCCACGGTAGCGACGAAGAGGGTGGTGTGTTCGATGGTTGTTGTGGTGAGGGTGGTGCCGTTCTCCACGAGGGCCGTGATGTTGCCGGCATTTGTTAGGGGGAGGGGGATGGTGTCTCCTACGTCCCCACCAAGGGTGATGATGGCAAGATACCAAGAGAGGATCGTAGCACTGAGGGAGGCAAGGACCCCTATGCAGAGCTCAGTGAGCGATCGGGATCCGCGCGATGCCAAGGTTAAGGCGAAGAAGGCGGCAATGATGAGGATCGCGTTGAACACAAGAAGGGTGATGAAAACTGGCGTTGATGTTGTCATGTTACTGTTTGACCTCCCGGATCACTAGTTCTGTGGTGCCAGCACCCCGGGCCTGGAGGATCTGGTTGATCTCAGGGAGTGCCCGGGATACTTGCGTGTTCTTGATCTTGTAGATCAGTCCTTCGTCATCGTAGAGGGTGAGATGCCCGAAATATAGCCTCGATAGCCTCGGTGATGTCATGGTTTGTTGTTTCCTCACATCCTATCCTTGATCACGCCCCACACAACTGCCAGGATACTGAGAGCGATGAAGGCGACGGCGGCAAGATGGTATTCTGCGGGGGTTTTCGTAAGCATTACTCCACCGAGGATGATCCCGATCGCGGCGGGCACTGCCATGCTGCCCTGTCGGAGCCATTGCATCACGAAGGGGATGGCAAAGACAATGACGTAGAAGAGGGCGCCGAGGTTGTCACGGTAAGGGCGTTCTACTGCTTCCTGCGCGGCACCCCAATCTATTCCTTCGGTAGATTCACCCACCTGCTCGTGGCCGCCGAAGGCCGCGATGAAGGCTGTGAAGGCAGTGGCGTCGAGAGTGGGGATGGGGCGGGTGGTTTTGGGTCGATCGCCAATATGTGTGATAGTGATGTGATTTGTCTTCGTTACGGTGTCACTACCGTCCACGTTGGTGGCTTTTAGCGTGACCGTGTAGGTGCCCGCCGAGGTGTACGTGTGGGTGGGGTGTTGGGCGGTGCTGTTCGAGCCGTCACCAAAGGTCCAGAACCAAGAGGTGGGATCCCCCGTGCTGGTGTCGTTGAAGGTGACCAGGAGGGGAGCGGGACCGCTACGAGGTGAGGCCGTGAAGGAGGCAGTAGGAGGGGGGGGCGTGACAGTGATGTGATCCGTCTTCGTTATGGTGTTGCTACCGACCGCGTTGGTGGCTTTTAGCGTGACCGTGTAGGTGCCCGCCGAGGTGTACGTGTGGGTGGGGTGTTGGGCGGTGCTGTTCGAGCCGTCACCAAAGGTCCAGAACCAAGAGGTGGGATCCCCCGTGCTGGTGTCGTTGAAGGTGACCAGGAGGGGAGCGGGACCGCTACGTGGTGAGGCCGTGAAGGAGGCAGCAGGAGGAAGAATGCCAGCGATAGCAAGGGAGTGGGAGAACCCCCCAGCAATTTGAACGGCTTTGAGGCCGGGGGGGGTGTCGAACATGTCAGATAGCCACCCCCAGCTAACCACGGTGCCGTCGGATTTGAGCGCGAGGGAGTGGGATGCTCCGGCGGCAATTTGGATAGCTTTGAGGCCGGGAGGAACGTCACATTGGTCGTCGCTGTTGTCACCCCAGGCAACCACGGTGCCGTTGGAGGTGAGCGCGAGGGAGTGAGTGGTCCCACCGGCAATTTGGATAGCTTTGAGGCCGGGAGGAACGTTGCATTGGCCAGTATATTCGTTGTCACCCCAGGCAACTACGGTACCGTCGGATTTGAGCGCGAGGGAGTGGGCATACCCAGCAGCAATTTGGACAGCTTCAAGGCCTGGAGGAATGTTATGTTGGCCATAGCCGTTGTTACCCCAGACAACTACGGTGCCGTCAGATTTGAGCGCGAGGGAGAAGTACCCTCCGGCAGCAATTTGGGTCGCGGTGAGGCCGGTGGGAACGTTGCATTGGCCGTCGCTGTTGTCACCCCAGGCAACCACGGTACCGTCAGATTTGAGCGCGAGGGAATGCTCATCCCCAGCAGCAATTTGGACAGCTTCAAGGCCGGGAGGAACGTTGCATTGGCCGTACTCGTTCCACCCCCAGGCAACTACGGTACCGTCGGATTTGAGCGCGAGGGAGTGGGATGCTCTGGTGGCAATTTGATCGGCTTTGAGGTCCCCGGGAACGTTGCATTCGCCATCATAGCTGAACCCCCAAGCAACCACGGTGCCGTCGGGGAATTCCGACGCCCCTACTGCTACCGGGAGGAGGAGGGTGAGGAGGAGGGTTGTGAGGACTAGGAAGAGCAGGGCGGGGCGATGTGGGCGGTGTTGTACGTGTGGGTGGTGCGTCATAGTATTACTCCACCCCCTTCAGGCTCCGACCGGTGAAGAATTGCAGGATGGCAGCGATGTAGACAAACCAGATTGGGCCTTGGAACATCATGGCAATGAGGGGGCTGATGCCGTAACTGGTGAGGAGGGGGATGATGGTGAGGGCTGTCATCACGCCTTCAAAGAAGACTCTACCGAGGGTAAATAGGATCGTGATCGGGTAGAGCGGTGACGCGCCACCCGACGTAGCACCGTCTGTGATTTCCGTCACCCGCGAGTCGGTGAGGGCTATATCACTCCCAGGGAGGGCGGTGTGGTCGGTGAAGATGCCGAGCCCGTTGACTCCGCCGACAACGAACCCGAAGGCAAAGAGCGCTAGTGCGATCGTATACGCGCGACTCATAGGTACCCCTCCTCCCGGTACCGGGTGGTGATGATGCTGATGACGGCAAGGGTGGTGACAAGTCCGAGGGCAACCGGGGCGATGGCGCCGAGGTCGTCAAGCCAGCTGAACGCCCAGAAGAGCCACCCGCTGAAGGAGATGATGATCATACCCCGGGTGGCGCTGGTGGCGCCGAAGATGCCGCCAAGGAGCATGAGGCCGAACCCCGCAACGTAGACGTAGAGGCTTTCGGGGAGGGGGCCAAGGGGCACCCGACGGCCTTTGAAGGTGACGGCATAATCCCGGTGGACAGTGCCAAAGTCAGGGTGGGTGGCGTCGATGCGGACGATGTATGATCGGCCCTTACAGTTGTCGACGGTGAAGGTATGCGTCACGTTGGCGGCGTTCTCCGAAGTGTCGTGGGTGTCGATGATGTTGTTGTTGGTGCTGGTACCAATGTCTTGTTGATCTAACTGGATCTTGAGGTTCGTGGTTTTGTGCGTGGTGTCGGTGTAGTTGATATGGATCTGGCCAGGCGGTGAGATGCCGGTGCCCGGAGGGGTGGTGGTGACGTTGATTAGGATGTCGCGGAGAGGGTCCCCGTAGTCAGGGAGGAAGGGGCCGCCGTCTCCGTTGGAGATTATGAAAGGGTAGTTGTCGTCTTTTGGGTAGATCTCGATGACCTGATCTACTACGTCGGGTTTCGTGAGGGTGATGCGGTATTTGATTGCCTCCACCATCATGAAGTTGATCTCCCCGTTGGTATCGGTGGTGCCGTTCATGATCTCGGTGGTGATGGGCGTGGTGGTGATGTTGATGCCGAGGAGCCGTTCGAAGATGTTGGGCGACGCGGTTTGTTCGATTGCTTGTGCGGAGACAGTGACGCCGGGTACCGGGGTGCCGAGCAGGGTTTTAACGGTGAATTTGACGTTGTGGGGCGGGAAATTGGGGAATTCGGGGGAGGAGAGGGCAGGAGGCGGTTGGGGGGTGAGCGTGATGTGTTGCCATCCGAGGAAACCGTCTTCAAGCGTGAGAGTGTATTCTGATGACGGTAAGTAGCCTGATGCCGTGGCGGTGATGTTATACGTCCCAGGTTCGATGTCGTCAAAGAAGAAGTAGCCTGTTGGTGATGTGGTGGTGCTGGAGTAGCCCGGAAGGTTGACCTGCGCGTGAGGGATTGCGTTGCATGTGTCGGCGTCGGTGACGATGCCTGCAAGGGCTGTGCCGATGTAAGGGATGGTGGTGGGGATTAAGTAGAGGTCGATGGTGTCCGGAGTCCTACTGGTCGGAGTGTAGGTGATGGGGGCGTGAGTGTAGCCCGGGAGGGAGGCAGCGAGAGTGGTGGTGACGCCCCTGGAGAGGCCGTTTACCGCATATTGGCCAGTCGAGGTGCTGGTGTCGGTGAACGTCATGGATCCTTGCGTAACGGTGATCTGGGCGTCGGGTAGAACCTCTCTGGTGACAACGTCGTAGACTGTGCCGGTGATCGCGACCCCGGAGAGGCCAAGCGCAATGTCTTTCTGAGTGACGGTGCCGGGATAGAGCTGGACCGCGTAGCTGGGGGAGGGAAGATATCCCGCCTTCTCTCCCTTGACTGTGTAGGTGCCTGCAGGGAGGTCGAGGATTTGGTAGAAGCCCCCCCCGTAGGACGCGGTGGTGGTGATGGGACCAGTGCCGTTACTCAGCGTGATGGTGACGTCGTCGAGGAGGACGCTGTTAATGTTGTCGTATGTGTAGCCATTGAGGACCGATGACATCTGGAGAGGAGCGGTGACGGTGATGTAGTCGGTCGCGACTTCTACACCGCTGGTACCTGTGACGTCGTCATACGTCGTGAGGATGACCGTATAGGTGCCGGGAGTAGTGTACGTGTGGGAGGGGTGTTGGGTGTAGGATCCCCAGCCGTCGCCAAATTCCCAGGTCCAGGAGGTGGCGCCTGACGTGAGATCAGTAAATTCGACGGTGAGCGGAGCCGGACCACTACGAGGTGTACCGGTGAAGATAGTTGGGGGAGGAGTGAGGGCAAGGGAGTGATACCCCCCACCGGAAATTTGGGTCGCGGTGAGGCCGTCGGAAACGCCACATTGGCCGTCCTCGTTCCACCCCCAGGCAGCTATGGTGCCATCAGGTTTGAGGGCGAGGGCGTGGTAATCTCCGGCAGCAATTTGGGTCGCGGTGAGGCCGGTGGGAACATTACATTGGCCCTCGTTATTCTGCCCCCAGGCAACTACGGTGCCATCAGTTTTGAGCGCGAGGGAGTAGGCATACCCGGCGGAAATTTGGATAGCTTTGAGGCCCCCGGGAACGTCACATTGGCCTTCGATATTGCGCCCCCAGGCAACTACGGTGCCGTCGGATTTGAGCGCGAGGGAGTGGGCTGCTCCGGTGGCAATTTGAACGGCTTTGAGGCCCTCGGGAACGTCACATTGGCCAAAATATCCGTCCTGCCCCCGGGCAACTACGGTGCCGTCGGATTTGATCACGAGAGAGTGGGTAGGCCCAGCAGCAATTTGAACGGCTTTGAGGCCAGCAACGTTGCATTGGCCTTCAGAGTTATTACCCCAGGCAACTACGGTGCCGTCGGATTTGAGCGCGAGGGAGTGGGATTCTCCGGCGGCAATTTGGATAGCTTTGAGGCCCTCGGGAACGTTGCATTGGTTAAAGGTATTGTCACCCCAGGCAAGTACGGTACCACTCTCAGCAATGGCAAGGGTGTGGATGAATCCGGCGGAAATTTGGACGGCTTTGAGGCCCCCAGGAACGTTGCATTGGTTAAAGGTATTGTCACCCCAGGCAACGACAGTGCCTCCAGAAGATTCCGAGGCCCCTACTCCTACCGGGAGAAGGGACACCAGGAGCACCAGGAGCACCAGGAGCACCAGGAGGAGGCGGTGGCGGCGTTTCATTCCACCAAACCCCCCGTGAACTGGTTATACCTGTTATTTTCCCTGATTCCCCGGATCACCGCGAGATACATATACGCAAACGTGATGACCAGCACTACAACGAGGATGTGGTTAGACATCATCCCTGCATCCACCAGGATGATCAGGTTTGAGAATACGGGGATGCCTGCGACACCGACTGCCAGAGAGAGTCCGACTAACCCCATACGAACCACGCGGGGGCGGTCCATATGCTGGAAGATAGATCGTCCGACGAATGCGAAGATGCCGATAACCGCGATCTTCACCCCCCAGAAGATCGCGGGATGCTCGACGATCCCTGCCATCATGGGATTAAGCTCCTGCCCTCCGAGGTTTATAGCATAGAGAGTTGTGCAGACATCGACCACCTGGCAGGCGCCGAAGATCCCGACAAGGAGGAGGAGGAGAGTTAGGAGATTCGTGGAGTGGATTTCGCGGGGCACCATATATGCGGAAGCATAGTATGCTCTCTCATTATATGCGTTTCGCAGACGGGAGAAACGGCACCGAGGTTTTTGCCCCGATCTTGACGGTTCCAGTGGAAACTGACGAGGAATTTCGGTGGGTTGGCGCTAAAAGTGCGGCACCTCATCCGAGTATGTCATTAATCGTGTATTCGTATGTCGCAAGTACTACGTTTTTGACCGCTATATATCGGGAGTGATATCCATCCATCCATCCATCACGAGGAAAGGGACTGCAGGCTATCGTCCGATTCAAAATCGTGATAAATCGTTTAGGATTATTATATATATTATTAATTCAATACGCCTACAACAAGACATCTCCTCTTAGAGAAAGAAGACATCTCTCTTGCTTTTTGGCCTTGATCGAAGATCGCCAGGGGTCTTCCCCCCCATGATGGATGGATGGATGGATATCACTCCCGATATATGGCGGCCAAAATTTACTTACTCCGTGTTACCTATCGTGAGGAACGTAATAACCCAGATCCACACTCGACAAGGCACTTTGATCAGATCTGGGGATCATCATGATCAAGACATTTTTTCAGTGCCGCGCATACCACCATACCTCCCCCCCGTGATGGATGGATGGATGGATATCACTCCCGATATATGGCGGCCAAAATTTACTTACTCCATGTTACTCCATACAGGATACGTAGTACTTTGCCGCTGTGTGACCAGGCAGAACATTTTCTCCCGCAAGAAGCTCCTGATCACCTCCTCGGATGCCTCTGACCTGCCCGCCTCCCGGAGGTATCTCCTGAATACCGGCACCAGGTACCCCGGATCCCCGCCATCTCGCAAGCACGCGTGTAGTTCACGGTCAAAAAGATCGCGCTGGACGGAATAAACTTCATCGAAATCATATCGTGTCGCGCGCCTATCCCCCACGATAGTCTCCCCCTGTTTCCGCATCTCTTCGGCGGCATGGTCGGAGATCAAGCCTCGGATGATCATCGACCGGCTCCCTCTAGATAACTGATCGAGGTATTCGATCTGCCAGACGGGGAGTTGTATATTTATCCGGACCAGCAGATCTTTTGGTTGCCGTCTACCGATCCTATTACTCTCACTCGACATCTTCTCCACCACATCCTCTTAGATCGTCAGGGTCGGGAACTCCCCTCTCATGAGGATCGTAGATACTCCTGTATATCCGACATCCTGATCCTGTAATGCCGCCCCACTCTTGACGCCTTCAGTTTTTCCGAAAGAATCAGGCGGTAGACGGTCTTGATATGCACCTTTAGGTACTGTGCCGTTTCCTCCGTGGTCAAAATTTCTTGTTTCATCATGATAGGGAGTTATCATGACGCCTATATAATGCTATCTAAGGATATTGGAAGGACTGCGAGGAACAATAAAAGACAATGTTTAAATAGATATCCATGATAGTAGATCATGTAAGTTGCAGGCAGGGGTTCCCGGCCCGTGCCTGCGGAGTGTGTTAGAAAATGTCGAGCAACACTACTACCGTAGTGGCTAAGAATAGTAAGGCTCCTTACTATTTTAGCCTATTGCTTAGAAATGAAGCAAAGAATCGACCGTTAAACGAAGACCGGATCAGGGGGATCACGGCATGAGCGCCGCTCTGGCCACATACCTATCCCCCCTCTCCCGGGACGCGCTGACTCCCGGGATCATCCGCCAAGCATCGAACTCGTTCTGTGCGGCGGTCCGAGATCTCTCACCGCACAAATCTTTTGAGATGACTCCAACCGGGCTCTTTCTTGTGATCCCGACCCGGTCTAGTGTCTGCATCTCCAGGGAGCGGATTGGAGACGAACCGCGCTGTTTCCGGAAACTTCTCGGCGTCCAGGCATCACTGTGGGTCTGGAGCCCCGACCTCACCCCGGGCGCGCATCATGTACCCGTCTACCAGGTTGAAAGGATGGTGGTCTGATGGGGGCATCACATCCATTCTCCGGTATCAAGACCGCGCCAACATTAGTCTACCTTCCCGGGTGCCCCTATGACTGCGGGAAGATGCTCCTCACTGACGAAGGGTACATGTGCCCGATCTGCGGGCGTTTCATGAACTATCCGAAAGGCAACAAAAACTGGGGGAGGCATCTCCGATGAAGGATTTCCACATATGGGCGGATATCCTCACGGCGATCTACCGTCGCACCGGCGACCGTCCGTTCACCCATGCCAAAATATCCGACATCCTCCCCCCGGGGCACATCATCCGGTACGTCTCACGCGGATACTTCCTCCGTGTGAGGGATTCTGACGGCACCCTTGCCCAGGGGGGTGCCCGGAACCGGGCAGCTGTCTGGCGCTGGCACCCCCGCGCAGCCGATCTCTGTCGGCGTTCCATCGCGCACCAGGATGCCGACCACCGGTGGGAAAACCTAGCACGAGGTCTAACTGGAGGGGATCGCGGATGACGACATCATCATCATCACTGCCCCACCGATCTCCTCCTCTCCGTATCCGCACCACGCCGACCATGATGCTCCGGTACCGCGCGTACTTAAAGCATCGGCGGTATTCGTACGGTTCGATCGATTACCTCCTCTGGGGAGCTGGCCGTCTGATCGCGGCGTTCCCGGGCGGCGTTGTCCCCCTGAACTCCGCGCAGCTCACACAAGAAACCGATTCGTGGGTCACATCTCCCGCGACGCAGCGCACATACCGACGGATTGCGTATCGATTCCACGAATTCCTCGAATCCGAGGTAAAGGCAGGAGAGGTAGTGCCATGAGGAGCCCGCCAAAGTCTCTGATCGATCACATGTGTGTGATCGTCGAGGAGGTGGGATCCGAACCGTTCACCTCCCGGGACCTCTCGACCCCCGGCACCCGGAACATGCTAGCGCATCTCAGACGCCGGGGCTACGTGCAGATGGTCTCCCCTGCCCGCCAAGACGGGGCGGGGCGATGGACCATCCCCACCGTGTGGAGGGCGACTCTAATAGGCCTGCGGGAGGGGAGCCGATGGCAGAGGTAAACTCTCCATCCTCTCCATCGGGGGGTATCCCCATGAGAATGTCCACTCGGGCCTGCCGAGCCCGGGGGTGCCCCGACCTCATCCTCATCCCTGGGGAATTCGGGTACCGGTGCCGTCTCACTGGCCTAATCCCGCGCAACAACAACCCCGCTGGGTGCCCAAAAGACACCGATGCTGTGTATCGGGGGTACACCACCAACACTCTCCGAGGTGACGGCTCATGATCATGACGAACCAGATCTTCATCCTAGTTCATGACGGACCGCGCCCCTATCCGACGACACGAATCTACCCTCTCTCAGCCCTCCAATACATCTCCTACTCACGGCACCACGTTCACGCCGCGATCGGCGATCGCATATGGCTTCTAGCAGATTGCAAATCAACGTCATCACCGCCCCTACTAACCTCCCTCCTCATTCAGAAACTAGGCGCTGCGATGACGAACGAACACCAGGATCATTGTATATTCAGTCTCAATGAGGCAGCTCACAACATCCAGGCTCTTCTGGAAGCTGATGATGATGATGATGATGGCGGCGGCAACAACAACACCCCCACCCCCACCACCCCACCACCACCCCACGAGGAGATCATCCCATGAGGGCACTCATATCTTACCTACAGTCCGTCCTCGACGACGAACATGCCGGGGCCGATCAGTTCTGCCCCCTCTCCGAGGACTACTACGAAAAGTATCGACAACAAGCTCAAACATCCATTGGGGGCATCGATCCCCGGATCGCTACCGACCGGGTCCTCTTCGCTGCAGCAAAAGAGGTCTACGATCTCTGTGATGACATCAGGACAGTGCGATGGACGAAGATCAACCGGGTTGCTATCAACCTACTAAAAGACGGCACCACATCGATCCCTGAGAACCTAATCCCCTCCGAGCGGGATTACTTAGAGAGCGTGTTGATGATCCGGGTGAAGAAGGAAGGGGGCACCGGCTCATGACCACCATCCAGTGCCCCCCTCTCGCGCACATCTTCAGGATCATTACTGATTGGGAGCGCGCCGAAAGGATCCGGATATTCCATGCCTGGATATCGGATAGCGGGGAATGGATCGTCGCATGGGACGAAGGCTCCAAGCTCGGCTCCGACCTCTACCAGAGCGGTGAACGCCACCTAAAAACATCCCGCCTAATCGCCGACCTCAAAGAGGCTCTAAAGACTCACAACATCCCTGTGAACCATATTTTCAAACCGTTTCGCCAGTCTCCAGGAGGTTCTCTCCGCGCCTGGACTGGAGACGGACTATACTACCTCCGATGGGAAGGGGGGGCTGGGGGCGGTGGAAGAACGAGCAACAAGGAGCCAGAGATAAAAAAAGGAGGTGAGGCATGATCTCCCGATGGGATCCGGTTGTATATCCCCTCTCTCACGGCGATGGCGTCGTGTCGATGATCGTTACCATTAGTTTTCGATGTGAGCGGTGCGGGTGCTATGACTTTGTGATGCTTGACTCTGCTGCAGGCAGGGACAAAGAAGACCGGATCTTTAAAGTTTACCGCCTTCAGTGCGACCGGTGCGGGCAGATTGAGACCTCAGCAGTCATATCGAAGATCGGAGGTGAGGCATGATCTCCCGATGGGATCCGGTTGTATATCCCCTCTCTCACGGCGATGAAGCGACCTACAAGAATATCTATCCTACCGAGGCGGCTGCAAGAGCCGCCCTGGACCAGGCGGTCGCTTGGTATCGCGAAGATGCCTATTACGGCGACATATGGGATCCTGACATAGAGCGGATCTGTATGGGACGGGTCACGCACAGAGTACACCTCCTGCCGGTATGCGAGGAGATGACATATCCCGGCGAGGATGAGTATTGTGAGGCGTTTGTGAGGGCAGTCGATAGCAGTCAGGGAGGTGATAGCGATGGATCATCTATGCCTTGGCCGGCCCGTTGAGGTCACCGACCCCGGATATCGATGTCCCATCTGCGGGCACCGGCTCTCGACGATCCGGGCACCCTGGACGGGTTGGGAGGAGCATCTCCTTACGGAGGATGGCACACGGCATTACAAAAAATACTGTAACATCATGCGGGACGCTCACATCATGTTCCGGCGCATGTTCGGGCAGGACTGGTAGGAATGAAACGTTGCGACGAGCATGCCCCGCCGGAGGAGAACATATGACGCCGAAATGCTCCACGAAAGGTTGCTGGCGGCCAGCCACCTACGAGATTGAGATTCGGGGGCCTGGTGCGGACCACTCGCTCTACTATTGTTGCAACGAACACCTCCCGCCCCCGGGCGCGCTGATACCGGGCGTGGATCGTGTTCGGAGGCGGCCGACCGCGCGGAACATCTTGAACTATAGAGGAGTGAAAGATAATGGTAGGAGATTGCTATGGCGGCTGCCTCGATGGAAAACCCGATGAATGCCGGGGCGTTCTACCCGGCCAAAAACACTCAGACTCGCTATCATGAAGATGGAAGAAACCGCCGAACCAGAGATCTACGATGAACCTCTAGATGAGCCAGTACTCGAGAAGCTAGATCAGATCTCTAAAAAATTGGACGCCTTGAACAAATGCTCGGTTTCAACCGTGCAAATGGCAAAGAAGGTGTATGCCGGGCTGGATGACGTGAAACAGGTTTCCGGGAACCTCCGAGCTGAGATCGGAAAATTCCACACGACTGCGGCCCGGGTGACACAGGACCTCAAGCAAGTTGACCGCGACATCAACTCAATGCAGGGGAGGGTGGAGGATGCCTGCACCGCCCTGGAAACCCGGACGGATCACCTGCTGCACAACATCGCAAAAGAGCAACAACAACTGCTTGACGCCACCGCTAGGCAATTCCTCGCCTCTCTCGAATCTCCCGGTACAGAGAACCCTATCTGCAAGGTTAGCACAGCCGTTGCTGAGGTGCGTGGCGCGGCGTGGATTGCGATAGGGGTTGGCCTCACCAATCTGGTACTGATCGTCATTCTGATGATCTGGATGTCGATAGGAGTGTAATGTATGCCCAATACGACGATCGGCGACACCATCATCTCCATCCTCCCCTCGATCTCCCTGCCTCTCATGGCTACAATTACTGCGATCGGGCTCACGCTCATCTATGCATCCCACTTGGATCTACGATCGCGCCGCGTCCCTCACAAGATCTGGCGTCCCGCGCTGATCATCGCACTCCCGGCGATCATCTGGATATACGGGCAGATCTGCCTTACCGACCCGAGGGTAGCGTTGATATATTTCCCCATATCCATAATTACGTGCGCGGTCCTCTTATGTGCCGCCATCAAGAACTTCTTCGGTGGTGCTGATGCGTATGCGCTCATCATCATCACTCTCTGCATCCCCTTCGTGCCCTGGCTTGGCATCTGTGAAGGATTTTTCCCCCGCGCCGTGTTGGGGAACACCGTGATCATGACGCTCATAGTACCCATCATGGTGCTTGCCAAAAACCTCATCCAGGGGAACAAGGCGCCAATGCCATACCTTTTCACGGCTTCCCCGGTCCCCAGCACCGCCATTCAGAACGAATTTGGGCATGTGGTGGAGGACATCGAAGAGCAGGATGGGAGACTGGTCCGGCGATTCATAAGTTTCAGTGAATACAGCCGCCGACGGCTCGAAGGAGACCGGATCACTACTATTGAGGATCTTACGGCGCACCCCGAACACTATGGGGACAAGCTAGATCTCTATCAGAAGGCGGGGCACGTCTGGATCTCTCACAGCATCCCGTTCATAGTTCTGATCACGGCAGGATACTTCAGTGCCCTCATCGCGGGAGACCTGCTGGGGGCCCTCATTCTAACCCTCGTGGAGACCATATTATGACAGGAACGACATACCCCGGGCGCCTCGACGCCCTCGTAGAAGAGCTTGCTGCCTTGGTAGAAAAGAGGTAGTTCAATGCTCACACTCCAGCAAACGCTCGACAACCGATCTAAAGTAGACGTCCTATCGGAACGAGCTATCGCCCGCCTCCGGAAGCATGAACCTGAGGATGGATATTACCTCGCGTTCTCTGGCGGCAAGGACAGTGTGGTGATCTATGATCTGGCGGTTCGTGCGAGGGTGAAGTTTGATCCACACTACTCTCAGACGACCGTTGATCCCCCGGAGGTGCAGCAATTCATAAAAGAGCATTATCCCCACGTTGCATGGGATAAACCTCGAAATTCAATGTTCCGGCTCATTCCATTGAAAAAGATGGTGCCGACGCGACTAATCCGATACTGCTGCTCTGAACTCAAGGAGATCGGCGGTGCCGGGCGCACGGTCGTAACGGGCATCCGGTGGGCTGAATCCACCGCCCGAAGAGGGCGGGAACTCTACGAACAGTCCCGGAAAACTAAGAGCAAGTGGTTTCTACACCCGATCATCGACTGGAGCACACAGGATGTGTGGGATTACATCCACGCCCACAACCTCCCGTATTGCTCGCTTTACGATGAGGGAAAGACCCGGATCGGCTGTATCATGTGTCCGATGCAAGGAGAGAAGGGGATGCTCATCGACGCAGAGAGATACCCAAAGTATTACAGGGCGTATCTTCGTGCGATTGGGAAGATGCTTGATGCTCTCCAGGCAGACGGTAAAACCTTTCCCCACGGGTCAACGCCGGAAGAGGTCATGCATTGGTGGATCCACAATGCTGACTACGACACCGAAACGGTGCAGACGACGATCTAAGATGGTAGAGGAACGATAGCATGGGAAACGACTGTTGGTATTATCGGGCTCAGTATGCAGGCATGACGAAGGTCTGTATGCGTAAGAGCATTGTGGAGTGTGGTCGGATCAGGCGGTTCGGCCTCTGTCCAATACCGCCGGACTCGGAAGCCTGGCGGCGGTGCGGGTTTGCCATCGGGCAGCATGAGATCCCGGTGATGGTAGAGAGGTGAAAGGCATGGTAATGAAACGCTGTTATGGATGTCACAGATATCTGGGGCACTATACCCCACCCCCTGATGGATATGTGGGTCCGCAGTACGACTGCTCAGGCACAGATGATGTGATGCTGTGCCCAGAATGGATTGAGGGTATGGTGGAAAACAGAAAGGAGGACTGAAGGATGAAGCCAGTATTCCGCGTTGAATCCGCGAATGAAGAGATCATCCGGGACCCCCCAAGGGCATTGCACCAAACTCGTCAAGGGCCTGAATGCTGGAGTAAGGATGATTGATCGCAACTGCCCTCGGGACGACACCATCAGCGCGGAAATGCGTTTGATTGTGGACGGAGGTTGCCACCCCGATTGCCAGCATATGTCGCACTGTGTCCGCTGCGGTCCGAGCTGCAAGGTGGTGTATGACAAATTGATGGTAGAAAAGGAGTAGATCATGAACTGTCCGCGATGTGGTGAACCCCTCCTCCCGATTGAGCGAGATGAAGGTGTGGACGAGGCAAAGGGCTACCGCTTGGTAACCTGCGTTGCCTGTGGCGGTTGGTGGAAAGAGAAGATGGTAGAGGAGGGGAAGGACGATGGACGACGAAACGTTTGAGATCATCAAGGCGGGCGCGCCCGATGCCCCGCCGGAGGCAGCACGAGATCCCGCTCATGGTAGAGGAGCGAAAGCATGAAACTGATTGAGATCATCCGGGAGCCGTGCGTGCTCTGCCCGAAAACGGCCGGTATCGTATCAGAATCAGAATGCCAGAAATGCGAACATTTCTACGGCTGGAACCTGGGAGAGACAAAAATAGGCTGCGAATATGGGGAGGTTGATTGGTACGAGGTCTCCGATGGCGTCAACCGATACACAACCGACGATTGGCACGTCGCCGTCGAAGCTGTCACCGACTGGCACAATTACCTGATGGACGATTCCCCGGAAAAGGAGTTCCCCGAACCAGAGAATATCTTTAGGCACGTGCTCAAGGGCTGCCCAGACGTAACGCGACTCAATGCGCTCATCGAGGCGTGGGAAGTAGAGCTGATCGACTGCTACGGGTATATCGAGTTCCCGGTACGGGTGAAGAGAGTATCCGAGATTGACGCTCATTCCGTGGTAGAGGAGTGAAGGACAATGGACGAAATATTTGAGATCATCAAGGCGGGCGCCCCCGACGGCCCGCCAGAGCAGGCCCTGTACCGCATCCAGCAGACCTACCCGGACGGCTCCGGGGCCCGGCTCAATGTGGATTGGGAGGGGCTGCTCCGATTGCACGATCTGATCCACGACCGGATCGCTTTAGAGGGGCGTGTCTGCGAAACCTGCGACACCAAGGGTTGCCACCGTCCGGCGACCTGGGAAATCGAGTGCCGAGGGGTCGGGGTGTCCGGCCGTCTCATCTACTCGTGTGATGATATGACAGGAACGACATACCCCGGGCGCCTCGACGCCCTCGTAGAAGAGCTTGCTGCCTTGGAACACGAGCAGTGGGCACATTGGACACAGTATATGCTAGACAACCTCTCCCTCGACAACATTGCCCGGTGGCGCCGCCAGTGCGCCACGCCGTACGCCGATCTGACGGAGGAGGAGAAACGTTCGGACCGTGAATGGGCCGCCCGCGCCCTGACTATCGTTACCGATCAGCTAGGGGTAGTCATTGACAACAAGTGATGCCTATGTCTTCGTGTTGGGATTGGGCAACCTGCGAGGGATACGATGGTTAAGGGGGAGGCTGTCCCCGGGACGGCACCTCCTCCTCCTCCTCCTCCTGCCCCCTCCTCTCTCTCCTCTCACGTTTTTTCCTATAGAACGTCGACAACGAGTATCCGCTCACGATCGCTGCCGCCCGCTCCGACAACCCTTTCCTCTTCCACCTCTCGATCTGATCCCAATCGATCACGACCGGTGGTCGCCCGATCCGTTTCCCCTCTGCCCGGGCGCGGTCCAACCCTGCCTTCGTATCCTCCCGGATCTTCTTCCGCTGGAGGTCGGCACCAAGCGCCACCGCTGACGTGAGGAGTGGTTGGAGCTCTGGCTGCGTTGTCAGGACGAACTCATCCAGCTGGTTCAACGAGACTACCCTGATCCCCGTATCCTGCAGGCGCCAGATCTCCTGTAGGGTATCCTTTGCGTCCCTACCTAGGCGGGATAGGTCGGTGACGTACAGCTCCCGCACCTCTCCGGTGTCGAGGAGTGCGATCATCTGTTTGTATCCCGATCGCTGGTTAGGTGCCTTCGCCCCGCTCACTCCCTGGTCGCGAAAGATCAGGTGTTCCGGGATCCCCTGCTCCTTGAGCTGCTTCAGCTGCCTGGCGAGGTCTTGAGTGTCTTGAGAGGTCCTTGCGTATGCAATTTTCATGGTGGTTCCATATCCCCCCTTTACGAAAGTATATATGCTATCAAATCCTATATATCTTTTGGCCCTACTAATACGGTCGTTTGTGAGAGCAAGAGCAGGCGTGCAGGCGTGAGACCGACCATTGTTAGAAAACGCCTAACATGTCCCGCCCCGCGTTTGTCAAGGCGCCACTCACAGCTCCCCCGGAGGAAAAAATAGATGAAAGCATCACGTACGCACTCAAGTACAACCATCTTGGCGATCGCCGCCGCCGTCGCGTTCGCTGCCATACAGACTCTCTCTTGCAACCCCGCCGCCGACCTCTCCGCACGATTGATGGGTGAGTTCTTCGGCGCCACACTGTTCTATGGGATCGTGTTCTGGCTGATCATCCACATCGTGCTGAAGGCATTCCGGCTGTGGCCTGTCGTGGATCGGGCTATGGAGGAGGAGGAGGTGCGCTGATGCCGTGGATCTGTGAGTTTTGCGGTCGGGAGAACCTCCAGGACGATCGCGTGGCCCTCCAGGAGCCTGCCTGCATCCGTTGCGGGCATCGTCGCAACTCCCTGACGGACTCCCTGACGGAGCAGATCAAGGAGCTCCGCGATAACTACAGCAACCTAACTGATTGGCAGACGGACTGCTCCAGGACCGTGCAGCGCCTGGAGGCGTTGTATGATGCTGCCTGGCATGAGGTCTCCGACCTGACGGTTCGCAAGGCCGCCGCCATCGATCAACTCTCCGAGGCCCGCGCCCTGGTCGCCTCGGCCCGCCGGGACCTGGAAGCCCTGGAAGCTCTCGCCGCCTGTCTCCCGGATCATCGGGGCCGCCGCCTGGCAGAGGACCAGACGCCGCTGTTGGCCCAATAAGGGATCCGCCATGACCGCCTACTGCCCCCTCCTCTCGCATCTTTCCGATGTCATCGCCAGCTGGGAGCGCGCCGAAAGTATCCGGGTATTCCACGTTTGGATCTCGGACTCTGGAGACTGGCAGATCGAATGGACCGAAGAAACAAGGGAAAAAGGCCCCGATCTCCTTCGAGGCGGACTCTTTCGAGGTGGGGAAACTCACAGCAAGGTCTCCCGGCTCCTCACCGACCTCCGTGCCGCACTCAGGGATCACGGCATTGACGCCACCCACATCGCCCGCCCGGGGCCAGACTCGCTCCGGGCGTGGACCGTCGCCGGACAATTTCTGTGGTGGAACGCATGGGTCGAGGCGACGGCATCGGTACCCCCGTTGGCGACCGAAAAAAAGAGGAGTGAGATGGGAGGGGGAGGAGGGCAATGCCCCCCACTACCCCTACCCCCACTCTACGACCATAAACCGTCCGAACGGGCCTTTCCGTTCAGGACGGAAGTCTAGGAGCCCTACCCGCGCCCCGGCATCATCGACCACGATCCTCAGCTGCTCCTCGGTGAGGAGGTCGGGATCGTAGTCCAGGGAGAACGAAACCTCCCACTCGTCCAGGCGCGGTCGGAACCGCACAATACGGCCCTTCGTCGCCGGAACGACAACCGCTCTGGCATCGATCTCATATTTCTTCGTGCCAAGACCACACTGATCGGGATTGACGTACACACACGCCGCCACTGGTTTCTGGAGGCTTGCCCGCCCTTTTCCCTTCGAGTAGGTCGCTGCTCCGATGAGAGCGCGTTGGATCGCGATCCCGGGGATATAGAGCTCCCCCGACGTTTTACGATATGCCGCGATCTCCGCTTGCTCTTCTTGACTCTTCTTCTCTATCGCTGCAACCGGCTCGATCGGGAACCGGTGCATAAGCAGGGGCGATATGCCCCTGATACGCGTTTCAACACGTTCTGATACCATTTTCTCACCTTACCTTACCCTGCCTTACCTTACCAGGCCGCACCATACCCCGCCTAACCACGCCATACCGCGCCATACCACGTCATTTCTCTCACCTCACCCGGGAGATATCATCTCCTGGGATCATCGGTGGAAAGGGTGATGATGATGACCGGGAGGAGGCCATGACCCTCCTCTCCCCGCCTTACCACGCCTCGCCCCGCCCCACCCTACCAAGCCTCAGCCTTACCTTACCTTACCAGATCACCCTCATCCAGGAGGTGCCTCCCGGGATCATCGGGGTAGGACCGCTCCCCTATTGCGATCGGGCTCTTACAAGTTCCGCGCGAGGGATCTCACTTTTTTGGAGGTATACGGTGACCGAGCAGCTGGGGCACGTCGTACGGTACGACGATTTCCCTTGATACAACCAGGCATATCCGCATTTATGGCACCGCACTGGGATCCCTCCTACATCGGGGGTCCTCCTCGGGGCTCTCCGGGCAGATTTCTCCATGTGCGCCCGGACCTCCTCCACCTCTTCAACGTCGTCGGCCTCCTCCCCCACCAGCGCCATCCCCTGCTGGTCTACAGCCCAAACGGGGTACCCTATGAGATCATCAGGTACCGGTGTCGCCGAGGGGAGGGACTCCATCCTCACAAAATCCTCACGCAACCATCCCTGATCCGCGCCCGCGTGGCCAATCAGGTCGTCCAGGGCCATGAGGAGCCCCACGAGGACCCCAATTTCCTGCGTGTCCCACGCCCGGATCTCCCGCGCGACGATCCGCGCAGCACGGTCTAGGATCTTCAGCAACCCTGGCCGATCAATCCCCTCCAACGAGTATAGTGCCTCCACATAGTCCTCGTCACATTCTTCCTCTCCCTCGATCGCGCTCTCTGCGATCTGATCAATAGGGTAGAGATCTAGGCGTACCCGGGCCTTGGCGGTCCCCGCGCTCTCTGCAAGTGCCTCGAGTACTCCGAGCCTCTCCTCATCCAACGCAAGAAAATCTTGGGCCTCCTCGTAGCTCAGGTAGACCCGAACCGCCGGTACTCCGCTGATCATCATAGTTCGATGTCTCATTTTTTACCTCACTCCTCTCTCCCTGGAGGGGGAGAGTGATGCGGGGTGGGGGTCACGAGCCCCCGCGCTGGCTATCCAGATCCCGCGATTTGTTATTAGTAGCGATTTAGAGGGGGTACTGGTATTCCCTCTAAATCGCTACTCCACCCACTCTAGTTTTACGGTCACAGTCGGCCCCGGGTCGGTATGAACGGTCCATGTCGTCGGCTGCAGGAGCGCGGCCGGGTAATCCACCTCCTCGCCCTTATGCTTCAGGATCGCCGGCCCGGAGAGCCGGACTAGGTATATCCTCTCCCCCTTGGGATGCCAGATCGCCTTCAACCTGCCTTCAGGGTTCTTCTGCTTCCACTCCCGATCGGCCTGCCAGGTCGCCCGGGAGATCCGGGCGGTCGGGGTCATGCATTCTTCGATTGTTCTGAATCTCATGTCTGATCTCCTGCCCTCCGGGCCGATGATCGCCTGCGGGAGGCGGTCGATGTAGCTCTCGTTCATTTTTTACCTCACTCCTCTCTCCCTGGAGGGGGAGAGTGATGCGGGGTGGGGGTCCTGATCCCCCGCGC
>Ga0265293_10003674_pt1 | contig 28194 bp, 15 predicted proteins | sample Munlanlewell138R_FD_192505 | JGI IMG/M metagenome (GOLD analysis project Ga0265293, IMG submission 192505) | Leachate microbial communities from a municipal landfill in Southern Ontario, Canada - Leachate well 138R | ecosystem: Engineered > Solid waste > Landfill > Unclassified | place: Canada...
TCAGCCCCGACAGCCACACCAGCGCCACACCCCAGAACACCGCGTAGCCCACACTCTTGACCTTGGCATCGAACAGCAGCACCAGCAGGAAGCCGACCAGCGCGATGTGGATCACCTCCCACACCCCTTCCACCCAGTAGTGCACCACGTACCAGCGGAAGTACTCGCTCATATCCTGGCGTTCGATGAAGAACAGCCCGAAGATCCACACCAGTGTCAGCGCGATCACGCCCAGCGCCAGCGCCCAGTGGATCTCGTTCCAGTCCTTGCGTGGCGGGAAGGTGCGCAGCACCACGTAAGCCAGGATCGAGAAACCGATCAGGATGACGATGTCGGCCGCCCGCCCGGCCTCCAGATACTCCAGCCCCTCATGGATCCACGGCTGCCCCATCCACCAGCCGGCGATGCCCTCGCGCGCAAAACCCTGCGCCACGACATTCCAGATCGTCACCGCCAGCAACGCGTAGAACAGGAACTTGATCATCCACGGTGCCGCCAGCTCGCGTTTGGACAGCAGCGGCCCAACGAACAGGATCGTGCCGATGAAACCGGCCAGGATCCAGATGATGCCCAGGTTCAGATGCTCGGACCGTGCGATGTTGAAGTTGAGCCTGCCTTCCAGCAGCGACGGATCGATGTGCTGCAACGCAATCAGCAGGCCGAAGCCGACCTGGAGCGCGAACAGCACCAGCATCAGCATGAAGAAGCGCATGCTCAGGCGCTGGGTCTGGTACTGGATCATTGTGCTTCTCCCGACAGGGTGCGCAGATAGGCGACGATGGCGTCGACCTGCTCGGCGGAAAGCAGCGCGTCATAGCTGGGCATCGTGCCGGCGGCGAAACCGGCCCGCAGCGCGGCATCGGAAAGGCGGATCGACTCGGCCAGATAGGCATCGTCGGCCAGCACCTGGCGGCCGTCGTCCAGCGTCACCTGCGAACCGTGCAGGCCGCCCCAGCCCGGGCCGATCAAGGTGCCGGCATCGGTCGCATGGCAGGCGGTGCAGGCGAAATCGGCCACCAGCCTTTCTCCCATCGCCACCGGATCCTCCGGCGCTGCCGCGGCTACCGCATCGGGGGTCACGGGGGCCGCGACGGCAGCGCCGGGCATCGGACTGGCCAGCGCGAACGCCAGCCCGTCCACCTTGGGCGGCGGGGGCCAGCCTTCGGTATTCATCATCGAGGTGTAACGCAGGAACGCGATCAGCTTGCCCACCTCGCCGGGGCGGAAGCGCAGGTTCGGCATATGGGTGCTGCCGCCGCCACGCCGCGCGACACGTTCGGCAGCAGCGGGATATCGCGCCAGGTATTCATCGATCGAATCGATGCCGGTGGCCGCAATCTGCTCGGGCTTTTGCAACTGCACCTGCACCGCCGCCGCTGTCGGCCAACCGCGCGCCGAAGGCATGAAGGCTTCCAGCCAGGCCGGCCCGGCCAGTTCGTAAATATTGGTCAGGTCCGGGCCGAGGTAGGCGCCATTGCCCAACAGGGTGTGGCAACCCATGCAGTTGTAGGCCTGGAACACGCGCCTGCCCTCGACCGCGCCGAACTCGCCGTAGCTCACGTCGGCCGGGATCACCTGCCCGCGCGAATCCAGGAACGAGGCCACCGACAGCAATACGAAGATCAGCGCCATCGCACTCAGCACCCCGAGCGCCATCCGCCGCAGCCGGCCTTCGTGGCAGGGTTGTCCGGGCTTGCAGCTCATGGCCGGCCCTCCCCGTTTCCATCGGCGCGGCGCGCGGCCTCGATCAGCTCGGCACGCTCCAATTCATCGTGTTCGAACAGCGTGCGCAGCGCGATCAGGAACACGTAGAACACGTACACCGCCAACACGAAGCCCAGCACGAAGTAGATCAGCCAGGCCCAGCGCGACTCGGCCCAGTATTCGAAATCCCTCCAGTACGGCCAGGACAGCAACAACGCTGCGACACTGGCAAAAACCGACAGCCCCAAATCCATGATGCGTGTAGACATGCCCCCTCCCCACGAAGCAACCCTCGGTGCATGGCGGTAGCCGCCAGCAGCCCGGTCAGTGTTCGTTTTCCCTTGGGTATCGACGCTACGGCGCGCACGCCGTGATGGCCTTGATAAATGTCAAGCAGCGGGCAGGCGAAGGGGGCAGCGAGCGCCGATCAGAGGCTTGTTGAAGCAGGCTTGCCCGCGAGCCGGGCGCCGGGCGCCGGGATTGGGTCGGAAAAGCCTCATCGCGGCCACGATCATTGCCGCACATCAGCCGGAATTGCGTATGGAAAATCGTCCTCCCTGCGGGGAGGAAAAACGGACATGCCGATGGCGCGTGGCTCAGCGCCCACCACGCAGGATCGACACCAGCACCCAGACCCCGCCGATTGCGGCACCGATGAAGCCCAGCACGCCGAAGCTGGACACGCTGGACAACGATATCGGCCCCTTGATGTTCATCACAATGGCCGAACCCACGATCAGCGCCGAAGTCACCAGACCCACGGTCAGGCGGCTGACGGCGCGATCCAGCTGATCGCCGAAACGCTTGAGCGAGGTCACTTCGACCTGCACCTGGAATTGCCCGCGCCGCGCCGCACGCAGGATCTGCTTGAGATCCTTGGGCAGCCCGGAAACGAAATCCAGCGCATTGGAAAACAGGTTCCAGCCACGCCGCGCCAGCACCAGCGGCGAATACTGTTCCAGCAGCGCCGCGCCGAGGAAAGGTTCGGCCACCGCCGCCATGTCGAAATCCGGGTCCAGCTCGCGCGCCATGCCTTCCAGCGTCACGAACGCCTTCAGCATCAGCGCCAGATCCGGCGGCAGGGTCAGGCCGTTGTCGCGCAACACAGCAGTCATATCGGCCAGCATCCGGCCGAATCCCAGATGCTTGAGCGGCACGCCACGGTAGTTGTCGATGAAGGCGTCGATCTCGCAGGTCAGCTGGTCTTCGTCGATGTCGGCGTTGCCGCTCCAGTCCAGCAGCACGTCGGCGACCGCATCCACCTGCTGCGTGGCCAGGCCGTGCAGCAGCCGCGCGATCTGGTAGCGGCGCTCGGTGGAAAGCCGCCCGACCATGCCGAAATCGATCAGCGCGATGCGGTTTTCCGGCAGGAAGAAGACATTGCCCGGATGCGGATCGGCGTGGAAGAAACCGTCTTCCAGCACCATCTTCAGGATCGTCGCGGCCCCGGTGCAGGCCAGTTCGTGCCGATCCAGCCCGGCGCCATCCAGTCGGTGCATCTGGCTGCCGGGGATGCCGGGAATGAAATCCTGCACGTTCAGCCGCTCGCCGACGTATTGCCAGTGCACGCGCGGGATTTCGATCTCCGGGTGCTCGTCGAAGTTCTGCATGATGCGTTCGGCACTGCGGCATTCGGCGGCGAAATCCAGCTCGCGCCGCAGCGAGATCGCGAATTGCCGCACCACATCACGCGGGTGGTAGCGTTTCAGGTCCGGCATTTCGGCTTCGACGATCTCGGCCAGACGCGCCAGCAAACGCAGATCGGCCTCGATCGTGGGGCGGATGCCGGGCCGGCGCACCTTCAGCACCACGCGCGTGCCGTCCTCCAGTTTCGCCAGATAGGCCTGCCCGAGCGAGCCGGCGGCCAGCGGCTTTTCCTCCAGCTGGTCGAACACCTCGTGCGGATCGGCGCCCAGATCCTGGGTCAGTTGTTCGCGGATCTTGTCGAACGGCACCGCCGGCACCGCGTTCTGCAGGCGACTCAGTTCGGCGATCCATTCGGGCGTGATCAGATCCACGCGCGTGGCCATGACCTGCCCGAGCTTGACGAAGGTGGGGCCCAGTTCCTCCAGCACGCGCCGCACCCGCTGCGGCGGCGACAGTTCCAGCAGGTCTTCGGTGCGGCCGTGCCAGTGCAGCACGCGGCCGGCGCGTTCCAGCACCCGCGCCATGCCGACGCGCTGCACCACATCGCCGAAGCCGTAGCGGATCAGCACCGCGGCAATCTCCTGCACCCGGCCCAGATCACGCACCGCGCTCAACGCATCCCACAACATCGACATGCCCGGACTCCTTGTCACCAGGGTTGCGAGCTTATCCCGGTCACGCGCTACCCGTGACACGGGCGATCACCGCTTGCTGGCATAAATTTGCCCCGGTGCTGGCGCCTGCCCGGCCGTGCTGGGAAGATAGGGGCCCCACGGCAGCCCAAATACGCACATGGAATGGCTATCTGACCCAACCATATGGATGGGTCTTGCGACCCTGGTGATCCTCGAGATCATCCTGGGCATCGACAACCTCGTTTTCATTGCGATCCTGGCAGACAAGCTGCCACCCCACCAACGCGACAAGGCCCGCCTGATCGGCCTGAGCCTGGCGCTGCTGATGCGGCTGGTGCTGCTGGCCACGCTGTCGTGGATGATGCAGCTGACCAAACCGCTGTTCTCGCTGCTGGGGCACCCGTTTTCCGGGCGCGACCTGATCCTGCTGGGCGGCGGCCTGTTTCTGCTGTTCAAGGCCACCACCGAGTTGCACGAACGCCTGGAAGGGCGCGACCACGAGGAAACCGGCAACCGCGTCTACGCCAGCTTCGGCGTGGTCGTCACCCAGATCGTCATTCTGGATGCGGTGTTCTCGCTGGATTCGGTGATCACCGCGGTGGGCATGGTCGACCAGCTGGGCGTGATGTACGCCGCGGTCATCATCGCGATGGCCACGATGATGCTGGCCAGCAAACCGTTGACCGAGTTCGTCAACCGCCACGCCACCGTGGTGATCCTGTGCCTGGGTTTCCTGCTGATGATCGGCTTCAGCCTCGTGGCCGAAGGCCTGGGCTTCAAGATTCCGAAGGGATACCTGTACGCGGCGATCGCGTTCTCGATCCTGATCGAGATCTTCAATCAGTGGTCGCAGTACAACCGCACCAAGGCCGAACGCAAGCTGCCCCTGCGCCAGCGCACCGCCGATGCGGTGCTGCGCCTGCTTGGCTCGCGCCCGGTGGAAGCCGGCAGCGAAGGCGAGCCGGCCAGCGACAGCACCGATGCCAGTGAAGAACCCGGTCTGGAAGCCGCCGAACACGACATGATCCGCAGCGTGCTGACCCTGGCCGAACGCTCGGTCGCCAGCGTCATGACGGTGCGCCCGGACATCCAGTGGATCGACAGCCGGCGCGGGCTGGAAGACGCCACCGCACGCCTGATCAAATCCCCGCACACCCGCCTGCTGGTCTGCGATGGCGATCTGGACAACCTGCAAGGCGTGGTGCAAAGCCGCGATCTGCTTTCCGGCGTACTCTCCGGCAAGTCGCTGTCACTGGCCGAATACCTGCGCGAGCCGGTCACGCTGCCCGAATCCACCACCGCGCTGCAGGCGCTGGAAAGCATCCGCGAGCACCCGATCCCGCTGGCCGTGGTGGTCAACGAATACGGCGGTGTCGAAGGCCTGGTCACCGCCAACGATCTGCTGGCCGCGATCGCCGGCGATCTGGCCGACACCCGCGATGCCGAATACGGCGCCGAGAAGCAGAAAGACGGCAGCTGGATCGTCGATGCCTCGATGTCGATGGAAGACCTGCAACGCGCCACCGACATCGCGCTGGAACGCAACCCGGCCTATGTCACCGTTTCCGGCCTGTTCCTGCACCTGCTCGAACGCCTGCCGGAAGTCGGCGACAGCGTCCGTTCCGGCGACTGGACTCTGGAAGTGCTCTCGCTTGAGCGCCGCCGCGTCGGGCTGGCGCGCATGACCCCGGCCAGCGACGAAAAGGATGCCGAACGGTCGCTGTAGCCGCCTTCAGGCAGCCGCAGCCAGTGCTCAGATGTCGAGCACGATCTTGCCAAAGTGTTGGCCGCTTTCCTGGTGCCGGAACGCCGTCACGAGTTCATCCCGTGGAGAGTGCCGGTCGAGCACCGGCCGCATCGAGCTGGCCTCCAGCGCCCGCACCATGTCCTGCTGCTGACGACGGCTGCTATTGCGAGTGGCCGCTGGGCAATGGGCTGGTCGAGGCGCGCGAGCTGGCGGCGCTGGCGAAGGAGCGCGGCGTGGCCGTCGCGGTCGGTGCGCAGCGCGGGCGCGCCCTCCACCAGCAACACCTGGTGGCCCAGCTTGGCCAGCCACCATTTGATTCTTTCAATCTGCGCCCATTATTCTTGCAATAAGCCGGCACGGTTCTTACAATCAGCCGCCCAAATTCTTTCAATCAGCCGATGACAGCCGCTGCGCTGCACCCCCGCCAGGCCGCGCTGCTGCTGCGCGAGTCACTGGCCGATTCGCCAGTAGTGCTGGTCCACGGACCGCGCCAGTGCGGCAAGACCACGCTCGCGAAGATGGTCGGCGAGCCGCTGGGCTACACCTATATCAGTTTCGACGACGATGTCACCCGCGCCGCCGCCGATGCCGACCCGGTGGGGTTCGTGGATGACCTGCCGCAGCGGGTGATCCTGGACGAGGTGCAGCGCTTGCCAGCGCTGTTCACCACGCTCAAGCACGCAGTGGACCGGGAACGCACGCCGGGCCGGTTCCTGCTGACCGGATCGGCCAACGTACTGCTGCTGCCGAAACTGGCCGACTCGCTCGCCGGACGCATGTCCGTGCTACGGCTGCATCCCCTGGCGCAGTGCGAACTGGCTGGCCAGCCGGGGACGTTTCTGGACCTGCTGTTTTCTGCAGGCTTCAAGGCCGGCCGCAGCCAGCGCCTGGGGATGGAATTGGCCGAAACCATCGTAGCCGGCGGCTATCCGGCCGCGTTGGCGCGAAGCACGTCGCGGCGGCGGACAGCGTGGTATCGCGACTACATCGAGGCACTGGTGCAGCGGGATGTGCGCGACCTGAGCCGGATCCACTCGCTGGATGCGCTGCCACGTCTGTTGGCGGTGGCGGCAGCCCAGACCGCGCAGCTTTTCAACGCCAGCGACCTGGCCGCACCCTTCCAGCTCAGCCGCCCGACCATCGCCGATTACGTGACCTTGCTGGAACGGGTGTTCCTGCTGGAACGGCTACCGCCCTGGCACAGCAACCGCATCAGCCGCCTGATCAAGACGCCAAAACTGCACCTCGGCGACACCGGCCTGGCCTGCGCGCTGCTCGGCGTGGACACCGACGCACTCGCCCGGGATCGGAGCCTGCTGGGCCACCTGCTGGAGACCTTCGTGTTCCAGGAGTTGCGCCGGCAGGAGAGCTGGAGCGACATGGGCGCCGGGTTCTTTCACTATCGCGACCGGGATGGAACGGAAGTGGATGTCGTGATCGAGCACGGCACACGAGGCTTGGCCGGAGTCGAGGTGAAGGCAGCCGCGACCGTGACGGAACGCGACTTCCGCGGCCTCTCGCGTCTGCGCGATGCAATGGGAAAGCGATTCACGGCGGGCGTGGTGCTGTACGACGGAGAGGCCACGCTGGGATTCGGCGATCGCCTGTTCGCGGTGCCGATCCGGGCGCTGTGGCAGCCAGCATGATCCGGGCGGGCGGCTCCGCCTTGCGGCATCATGGCGGAACGGGGGGAGGAACCACATGCCGCTGAGCTGGAACGAGATCAAGGACCGCGCCCTGCGCTTCTCGCGCGAATGGGCCGATGAAGCCAACGAGCACGCCGAAGCCAAGAGCTTCTGGGACGACTTCTTCAACATCTTCGGCGTCTCGCGCCGGCGGGTGGCGAACTTCGAGCGCCGGGTGAAGAAGCTCGACGGGCGCGACGGCTACATCGACCTGCTGTGGAAGGGCGTGCTGCTGATCGAGCACAAGTCCCTGGGCAAGGATCTCACCCGCGCCCATACCCAAGCCCGCGACTACTTCCACGGCCTCACCGACGCCGAACTGCCGCGCTACCTGCTGGTCTCCGATTTCGCCAACTTCCGCCTCTACGACCTGGAGGGCGAAGAGGCTCCCGCCGAGTTCCCGCTCACCGACCTGCACAAGCACGTGCGCCTGTTCGGCTTCATCGCCGGCTACCAGCCGCGTGCATTCAAGGAACAGGACCCGGTGAACGTGCAGGCCGCCGAGCGCATGGGCCGCCTGCACGACGCACTCAAGGCCGCCGGCTACGAGGGCCATGAACTGGAAGTGCTGCTGGTGCGGCTGCTGTTCTGCCTGTTCGCCGACGACACCGGCATCTTCCCGCGCCACGCCTTCCACGACCTGATCGACCAGCGCACCAGCGAAGACGGCGCCAACGTCGGCATGTGGCTGGCGCAGCTTTTCCAGACCCTCAACCGCACGCCCGAGCAGCGCCAGAAGACCCTGGACGTGCAGCTCAGCGAGTTCCCCTACGTCAACGGCAAGCTGTTCGAGGAGAACCTGCCGCTGGCCGCGTTCGATTCGAACATGCGGCAACTCCTGCTCGACGCTTCCTCCCTGGACTGGAGCCGGATCAGCCCCGCCATCTTCGGCTCCATGTTCCAGTCGGTGATGGACGCCACGGCCCGCCGCAACCTGGGCGCGCACTACACCAGCGAGAAGAACATCCTCAAGCTGATCGGCCCGCTGTTCCTGGACGGGCTGACTGAGGAACTGGAGAAGATCGGCAACCACGAGGGCAAGCTCAAGAGCTTCCACATGAAGCTGGCCAACCTGCGCTTCCTGGATCCCGCCTGCGGCGCCGGCAACTTCCTCATCATTGCCTACCGCGAACTGCGCCAGCTTGAGCTGGAAGTGCTCAGGCGCCTGTTCGCCAGGCAGGGCAGCGTGCTGACCCGCGTGGCCGACCATGTGGCGGTGGACGTGGACCAGTTCTACGGCATCGAGATCGAGGAATTCCCGGCCCAGATCGCCCAAGTGGCCATGTGGCTAATGGACCACCAGATGAACCTGCGGGTGGCGGAACTGTTCGGCGAATACTTCGCCAGGCTGCCGCTGGTGAAGGCGCCGACGATCGTGCATGGGAATGCGCTGCGGATTGATTGGAATGATGTGGTGCCGGCGGAGAGGCTCAGTTACATCCTGGGGAATCCGCCGTTCCTTGGGCACCACTATCAAAATGCAGAACAGAAGGCCGACCAGGCGATGGTGATGCGCGAAATCCGCGCGCAGGGCGTGCTGGATTTTGTGTCGAACTGGTACGTCAGGGCGTCGGAATACATCCAGGCAAACCCGGGGGTTCGATGCGCGTTCGTCTCTACCAACTCGATCACGCAAGGCGAGCAGGTCGGCCTGCTATGGCCATTGCTCCTGTCAAAGGGCATCCGGATCCAGTTTGCGCACCGGACGTTCCAGTGGAATAACGAGGCGCGCGGGCAAGCTGCCGTCCACTGCGTCATCGTTGGCTTCGGCTTGGCCAATCGCTCGCGCAAACTGATCTTCGACTATGCGCACCCCCAGGCTGATCCAAGCGTGATCGAAGCCGGGAACATCAATCCCTACCTCGTGGATGGTCCTGATGTCGTGGTCACGAACAGGAGCCAGCCGATCAGCAACGTGCCGAGGATGTCATGGGGCAACAAGCCCACCGACGGAGGCCACCTGATTTTGTCGCCCGAGGAGCGCCTTGAATTGCTCGAAAAGGAACCCGGCGCTGCTCCTTTCGTCCGCCGCTACATGAGCGGCGGTGACTTTATCAATAACGTCGAGCGCTATTGTCTCTGGTTGCCGGACGCGTCCCCACAGGAGCTTCAGGCCTTGCCGGAAGTGATGAAACGCGTGGAAGGTGTTCGGAAAAGCCGCTTGGCGAGCAAAGCTGCATCGACTCGCGAGTATGCGAAGTACCCGACGCACTTTCGCCAGATCGCCCAGCCGGACACGGACTACCTTGCCATCCCCGAGGTGTCGTCGGAGCGTCGCGTCTACATCCCAATCGCCTTCCTGTCCAAGGACGTGATCTGCAGCAACAAGATCCAGTTCGTACCCAACGCCACCCGCTTCCACTTCGGAGTCCTGATGAGCGCAATGCACATGGCGTGGGTGCGCGCGGTTTGCGGCCGTCTTGAAAGTCGATTGAGCTATTCAAACACCATCGTCTATAACAACTTCCCGTGGCCGGAACCTGTTGACGACAAACACTCCGCAACCATCGAATCCGCCGCCCAGTCCGTGCTGGATGCCCGCGCCGCCTTCCCCGACAGCACCCTGGCCGACCTCTACGATCCACTGACCATGCCCCCGGCGTTGACCAAGGCACATCAAAATCTTGATCGCTCCGTGGACGCCGCCTACATCGCCGCCGAAAAGGCCGCAGGTCGTAAGCCACCGAAGCTCACTACCGACGCTGAGCGCGTCGCCTTCCTGTTCGAGCGCTATCAAGCCATTACGTCATTGCTGCCAGCGGTAAAGCCGAAGAAAGCCCGCAAGCCAAGAAGCGCGTGACCAGATTCCAGATTCCAGATTCCAACGACATCTTGTCCGCTTCCGGCCAAGAGCGGACGTCTGGCTTACAGTAGTCCGGTTCCGGGGAGTCCGAGCCCGGGCCGGGATATGGCGACGGGGTGCAGATCGGGCACTGGGTAGTGACAAGCTACTTTCGTCATCGCCATTTCTCTACGGTCCACCTTCACTGGCTTGTTCTCAGAGTCCAGCGTGACCAGCACGTCCGCCTTGATGAGCATGGCTGAGACCACGTGGATAGAGTCCGGCGTAGTCAGCATGTAAGGCTCGCCGGCGCCGTTCTTCTCCTTGCCGAAGCAGTGACGTCGGAGGCGGGCCGCTTGTCGGGCGATGCCGTCGCTCAGGGCTATCGTCTGGAAGTTGCTGCGGCGAATCATGGACTCGAATCGCTCGCGCGCCTCATCGGCGAGGTCCACCGACAACACTTCAGTAATGCCGACCGTCGAGGCCGCAAGGACAATCTGGTTACGGTCGAATGCTCCGGCCTGCGACAACAGCGCGTCATAGACACCGTCACCGTGGGTCTTTTCCTCTTTGAGTAGCGCAATGAACGCCGAGCTGTCCCAATAGATGACCGTGGTCTTACCACTCATTCCGCAGCTCCCGGACGAACTCCGCCGCACTCAGTTCGCCGGTGGAGTCCGGCGCACTCCCCGCAAGCTCACTTAGCGTCGGCAGATCACTATCGAGGGGATGAATCTCGATATGACGGACGCGAACTTCATGCGGCCAAAGGTCATCCTCATACGATTTGAGTTCGCCTTCGACCATGGCGTTATGCTCAACAGAGGCAGCAGCTTGAGTGAGCAATTCAAGCGGAAAAATGCACTTGATCTCAATGCCGCCTACAGGAGGCACGATCTTGAAGTACGGCTGTTTCCCCACTCCCGAGTACCGCTTGACCACGCCCTTGATCGCTCCAAACTCCCGGCGCACATCAGGCAAGGCATCATCAAGGGCCCTGGCGACAGCTTCGTCAAGCAAGATTGGTGCAAAGCCCGGACCGTCTATCCAAATGCGCTCAAAGCGTTCCCCGACCCCGGCCACCAGCTTCCGCAAGTGACCAACAAGACGAGCACGGTCGGAATCGACGCGCGCGGTCCGGTTCCGGACCTGACCCAAGAACGTGACGAAAGAATCCGCGACGCGACCCGCGTGCTGGCCGTTGTCGGCAAGCGATATAGGCAGCACGCCGACCATCGCAGGACTGCTATGGCTCAACTCGGAGACCACGAAATCCACCGCGGGCGACCCCTCACGGGAAACAAGATTTCCCGTCTCCGCCAACGCCGCCTTGAGCGCAGCCAGCTTGTCGATGAAGGTGCCCAAGCGAACGTCACCGCCGAGTTCTTCAACACCTTCCATATGGAGGCGCAGAACCCGGAGCTCGGCAAGATTGTCGGTGGGACGGCTCATGGCGGCATCTTAATGGCTGAACGGCACAAAAGACTCCCATGTGCCCATCCACAGGATGAGACAGTGGCAAATGGGGGCTAAACGGTCGGCATCTTCAGGGAAAGATCCACCGCGGCCCCTCGCCCAGCAGGCTCCGCGGCGCGAGCCGCCAGCCCCGGGAGGTCTGGACGCGCCCGGCCACGAGGTCGTCCAGCGAATCGGGCTGATGGCTTCCCGTGGGGACGCCGATCTTCATGCGCTGATGTTGCTGTCGAGCCAGGCCGAATGCTGGCCGCTGCTTCGCGCGGTTGCAGGGGTTGCGCGACCGGATGCGCACGGCGGGATCGGGCTGGCGCGCATGACCCCGGCCACCGACGAACAGGAATGATGCCGGGCCGCTGACACGCCGTCCGCTGCCGCCAGCACAGGGTGGGCCGGTTACCATGGCCGGTCCGGTTTCACCCACCCTTGCAGGAATCCCGATGTCCAGGAACGCCGCCTCCCCGGCGAAGGCCGCCGAACACACGCCGCTGATGAAGCAGTTCTTCGCGGCCAAGGCCGAACATGCAGATGTGCTGCTGTTCTTCCGCATGGGCGATTTCTACGAGCTGTTCTACGACGATGCGCGCAAGGCCGCGCGGCTGCTGGATATCACCCTGACCCAGCGCGGCAGTTCCGGCGGCGCGCCGATCCCGATGGCCGGGGTGCCGGCGCATTCCTACGAAGGCTATCTGGCGCGGCTGGTAGCGCTGGGCGAATCGGTCGCCATCTGCGAACAGATCGGTGATCCGGCCCAGTCCAAGGGGCTGGTGGAACGCCGCGTGGTGCGTATCGTCACGCCCGGCACCGTCACCGACGAAGCCCTGCTGCACGAACGCCGCGACACCTTGCTGATGGCGATCGCACCGGCCCGCGACGGCTTCGGGCTGGCCTGGGCCGATCTGGCTTCCGGACGTTTTCTGGTCAACGAAGTGGCCGACGAAGACGCCCTCGCGGCTGAACTGGCACGACTGGAACCGGCCGAACTGCTGCTGCCGGACGAAGACGGCGCCCCGCACTGGCTCACCAGCCGCGATGGCGTGCGCCGCCGCGCGCCGTGGCTGTTCGATGCCGACACCTGCCGCCGCCAGCTGCTGCGCTTCTTTCAATTACACGATCTTTCCGGCTTCGGGCTGGAACAGCGGCCACGCGCCACCGCCGCCGCCGGCGCGCTGCTGGCCTATGTCGAGGAAACCCAGAAGCAGCGCCTGCCGCATCTGTCTTCTATCGCCTTCGAATCGGCCGACGACGGCATCGCGATGAACGCCGCCACGCGCCGCCATCTGGAACTGGATTCGCGCACCGACGGCAACCTGCGCCACACCCTGCTGGGCGTGGTCGATTCCAGCATCACGCCGATGGGCGGGCGCCTGCTGCGGCGCTGGCTGCACCGCCCACTGCGTGACCAGCGCGTACTGCGCGAACGCCACCACGCGGTGCAGACCTTGCTCGACAGCGGCCGCTTCGAAAGCCTGCGCGAACACTTCCGCGCCCTCGGCGATCTGGAACGCATCCTGGCCCGCGTCGCCCTGCGCTCGGCCCGCCCGCGCGACCTTTCCACACTGCGCGATGGCCTTGCCGCATTGCCCGCGATCCGCACCCTGCTCGGCTCCCTCTCCCCCGCTGGCGGGGGGGGAGCAGGGCTTTCGAGCAGCGAAGCTGCGAGCCTGCGAGCGCCCGCCGACATGCAAGTCGGCGGGCCGGGCGCGAAGCGGGGTTGGGGTGAGGAGGCGAGCGCCGCAGGCGCGAGTGCTTCTTCCCACCAGAATCAAAAGCCCCCCTCACCCCAACCCTCTCCCCCATCGGCGATGGGGGCGAGGGAGCAAAGCCCAGCTTTGAGCGACTCCCCCCGCCTTTCCAGCCTCGCCGCGCAACTGGGCGAACACGACGCCAACGCCGACCTGCTCGCCCGCGCCGTGATGGCGCAGCCGCCGGTACTGCTGCGCGACGGCGGCGTCATCGCCGACGGCTTCGATGGGGAACTGGACGAACTGCGCCAGCTCGCCACCAACGCCGATCAATTCCTGATCGAACTTGAAGCCCGCGAACGCGCCGCCACCGGCATCCCGAATCTGAAAGTCGGCTACAACCGCGTGCACGGCTACTTCATCGAGATCAGCAAGGGTCAGACCGACAAGGCCCCGGTGCATTACACCCGCCGCCAGACCCTGACCGGCGCCGAGCGCTACATCACCGAGGAGCTCAAAGGCTTCGAGGACAAGGTACTCAGCGCCCGCGAACGCGCCCTGTCGCGCGAAAAACTGCTGTACGAGGAACTGCTGGACGCACTCAACATCGAACTGGAGCCGCTCAAACGCTGCGCCGCCGCACTCAGCGAACTGGACGTGCTGTGCTGCTTTGCCGAACGCGCGCTGACGCTGGACTGGTCCCGCCCGGAACTCACCGAAGCACCCGGTATCAGCATCGAACGCGGCCGCCATCCGGTGGTGGAAGCGGTGCGCGAGGAACCGTTCGAACCGAACGACCTGCACCTCACACCCGAGCGCCGCATGCTCGTCATCACCGGCCCCAACATGGGCGGCAAGAGCACCTACATGCGCCAGAACGCGCTGATCGTGCTGCTGGCCCACATCGGCAGCTTCGTGCCTGCCGCCAGCGCACGTATCGGCCCGATCGACCGCATCCTGACCCGCATCGGCGCCGGTGACGATCTGGCCAAGGGCCAATCCACCTTCATGGTGGAAATGAGCGAAACCAGCTACATCCTGCACCACGCCACCGCGCATTCGCTGGTGCTGATGGACGAAATCGGCCGTGGCACATCCACCTACGACGGCCTCGCACTGGCCGAAGCCTGCGCCCGCCATCTGGCCCACCACAACCGCGCCTTCACCCTGTTCGCCACGCACTATTTCGAACTGACCGCACTCGCCGATGCCAACGCCGAAGGCCATCCCAGCGGCATCGCCAATGTGCATCTGGATGCGGTCGAACATGGCGACGCGCTGGTCTTCATGCACGCGGTCAAGGACGGCCCGGCCAACCGCAGCTTCGGCCTGCAGGTGGCGGCGCTCGCCGGCCTGCCGAAATCCGTCATCGCCCAGGCCCGCGTCACTCTGCAGCAACTGGAATCGGGCATGGCCGCCAACCTCGACAACCCGCCAGCCGCACCCGACTCCCCGACCAGCACCTCGCCGCAACCAGCCTCACCGCAAATGGGCCTGTTCGCCCCACCCACCCCCTCGCCGGTGGAAGAACTGCTGCGTGGCATCGACCCGGATGCAATGAGCCCGCGTGATGCGCTGGATGTGCTGTACCGCTTGAAGAAGATGACCTGAGCGTTTCCCTCAATGGCCAACCCCGCCCCGTGGCCCTGCATGGGGCCACACCGGCTCCAGCACTACATCACCAAGCGACGCCGTGACGATGTATTCGTCCCATCGATGCGCAACTGAGGCGTCGGCAAGCTGCTCCTTGCGCTCGACGGTCGTGCATGGAAAGACAACAAACCTGCAAGTTGAAGCGCTCAAATTGCAACTTGTCGGCCAGATTGCAATTCGCACCTCACCTTCTCAACAACGACGCCTGACACGCGTCGCATATCCGCAACGCCTACGTCTCACCCCATGAGATAGCGCACTGGCACACTCAACGCCTTCGTCATGCCGCGAGGCTGCCATGCCATCCATCGAAGCCATCCGCTCCCGTGCCGATCCCGTGCTGCGAATGCGCTTCCGCGCCTGCCTGCTGGCTGGAGCCGCCGGCGATGCCTTGGGCGCGGCGGTGGAGTTCATGTCGGAAGCGGTGATCCACGCCCGCTTCGGCCCCGCCGGCATCCGTGATTTTGCCGAAGCCTATGGCCGCATCGGCGCGATCACCGACGACACCCAGATGACCCTGTTCACCGCCGAAGGCCTGATGCGGGCACGGGTGCGCTGGAGCGAAAAGGGCATCTGCCATGTGCCCGGCGTGATCGACCACGCCTATCTGCGCTGGCTGAAAACACAGGGCATTTCGCACCCGCTGCAGCGGGATCCGCTGGACGGATGGCTGATCGGGAATCCCGCCTTGCACGCCCAGCGCGCACCGGGACGCACCTGCATTAGCGCCCTGCTCGAAAAGCCCCACTTCGGTGCTGTCGCCACCAACCGCAGCAAGGGCTGCGGCGGCGTCATGCGTGTCGCGCCCATCGGCATGTTCGCCGCCGGTGGGGCGCAACCTGGCGCAACAGACGACCGCGCACGCAACGCTTTCGAGCTGGCGCGCGAGACTGCCGCACTGACCCACGGCCATCCCACCGGGCAACTGCCCGCCAGCCTGTTCGCCGCGATCATCGCGCAACTGTTGCAGGGCACAGCGCTGCCGGACGCCATCGCGCACGGCATGGATCTGCTGCGGCAATACCCGGACCACGAAGAAACCGACCGCATCGTGCGCCTGGCCTGCGAACTGGCCACCACATCGCCCGACCCGAACCGCCTTCCCGACGCCCTCGGCGAAGGCTGGACCGCCGAAGAAGCCCTCGCCCTCTCGCTCTACGCCGCGCTGGTCGCGCCCGATCTGGAATCGGGCGTCATCCTGGCCGTGAACCACGGCGGCGACAGCGATTCCACCGGCGCCATCGCCGGCAATCTGCTGGGCGCGATGTACGGCCTCGATGCCATCCCGTCGCGCTGGCTCACCGGGCTGGAACTGCGCGAAGTCATCGAAGAAGTGGCGGACGACCTGGCTTCGATGTGGTTGTGGGAACTGGGAGACGGCGGCGGTCGTGATTTCGACACGATCCGGAAACGATATCCGGGCTGGTGAAGGCATCCCGCCTCCGTCCTGACCCCGGAAATCCGCTTTCCGGTGCGTCCGCTCACCCCTGCTTCTGCGCCGCCATCAACCCATCGTCCCTTGCCTTCGCTGCCTGCGCGGCCGGGCGTTCGCGGTGGTGGGCGCAGAAGGTTTCAAATGCGGGCAGGCGCTCGAGCATGCCGAACTGCATGTAGAAATCCAGATACGCGGTCATGTAGAGGTCGGCGGCGGTGAAGTGGTCACCGGCGAGAAAGGTCTTGCCGGTGACGGCCTGTTCCAGCACGCGCACGACATCGCCTTCGGCGCCGTAGCCGGCAGCGGTGGGCGAGGCCAGGGTGTCGGCCTGTTTGGCGGTGAGCCAGGATTCCAGCGGGCCGGCCAGGAACAGCAGCCAGCGGTAGTACGGGCCGCGCTCGTGGCTGGCAGGTGCGGGCGCGAGGCGCTTTTCCGGCACCAGATCGGCCAGGTACAGGCCGATGGCAACGCTTTCGGTGATGACGGCGTCGCCGTGGCGCAGCGCCGGCACCTTGCCCATCGGGTTGATCGCCAGATACTCGGGCGACTTGATCGTACTTCCGTACTCCAGCAGCACGTCTTCGTAAGGAAGGCCGGTTTCTTCCAGCATCCAGCGTGCGATGCGGCCGCGCGACATGGGGTGGGTGTAGAAGGTCAGGGACATGGGGCGCACTCCGCTCAAGGGTGATCCAGTATGCGCGCCGATCGCGCCTGCGACGGGTGCGGATGGCACTTCCGGCTTTACCCGAAGGCGCAATCGCTCCATGCTCCGGCACCACACGCCGTGTGCGTGTCCTTCCTTTCCACGCCAGCGAGGTTGTGCGCTGCCTATGCGCTGTTTTCGTCCTTCCTTCGTATCGACCCTGGCGTTTTTGCTGGCGGGGTTGACGGTGGCTTGGGAAGCGCGGGCTGGCGAATCCGAGCCGCGCTGGGTGTCGCACCATTACGGTTCGGTCGATGGTTTGCCGGTGGGCAGCGCCAGTTCGGCGCGGGTGGATGTCGATGGTTTCTTGTGGCTGGCCACGCATGACGGGCTGGCGCGGTTCGATGGGCAGCGGTTCGATGTGCACGATTCAATGCGATTCCCGGCGATGTCGGGCAATCGCGTTCTGTCGATCCACAAGGATGATGAGGGGCGCCTGTTCGCGCACACCTCACATGGCGACTGGCTGTCGATCCGTTCGGGCCGGATCGAGCGTGCGCCGATGGGAATCGACGCCGCGCCTGCGGTGCTGCATGTCGATCCGGCCAGCCTTTGCCTGACCACGCATCAGGCATTGCATTGCCCGGATGGCGAAGGCGCCTTCCCGCCACGGCTGACGCTGCCTGCAAAAACGGTTCCGGGTCTGGCCTTGCCCGGACACAACGATGTGGTATGGCTGCTTGCGATGAACGGCGACATCTGGCGGCACGACGGCAACCAGTGGTGGCGCACCTGGCAGGCGCTCGGCGATGCGACCCGCATCGCGCGCAACAGCCCCGCGCTGGTAGCCGAGGATGGTGCGCTGTGGGCCACCACCGCGCAGGGGCGGCTGCTGCGGGTTGCGCCACAGGGCGAAGTGACGATCTGGAACGGGGCCGACGATCCGCAACTGACATTGCAGATCCGCGAGGATCGCCAGGGCCAGATCTGGATCGGTGCGGTCCAGGGCCTGTTCCGGCTCGTCAACGGCCAACCGCAGCAGCTGCCCATTTCCGCAGCCCAAACCAATGAACAGCCCGGCCGGGCCTCGGACGCGATGCACGCGCATCTGAGCTGGCAGGCGCCGGACGATGCGCTGTGGCTGCGGGCCGGCGCGCAGCTGTGGCGTTTCGAGGCCGACGAGGTGGTGGATACGCATCGCCGGGCACCGCTGCTCACCAGTCGCGGGCAGATCCTGGACCTGCTGTTCGAGGCCGATGGCACCACCTGGGTGATGACCTTGCGCGATGGCATCCACCGCCTCAACCGTGCGCGGGTGGAACTGCTGGATACGCGAGCCGGCCTGGGCGACGGCAACATCTACGGCGTCAGCCGCGATCGCGACGGCACGATGTGGCTGGGCACGCTTGGCGACGGTCTGAAATCCGTCGCGGCCGATGGGCAGCTTCACGTATATGGGCGCGCGGACGGCCTGCCGGGCGAGAATCCGTGGCTGGTCGCGACCGCGCCGGATGGCGGGATCTATGCTGGCACCTACGCCCCCGGCCTGTGGCACCGCGCGTCCGGTGCCAGCCGCTTCGAGCCGGTGGCGCTGCCGGATGAATTGCAGGGCGAACAGATCCTGGCGGTGGTGTTCGACCATGAGCAGCGCATGTGGCTGGGCAGCAGCGCCGGCGCCTGGCTCAGTACGGAACACGGATGGCAACGGCAATGGCCGCAGGTACCGCGCCGCGCGCGGGTCAGTGCGTTGGCCTTTTCCGGCGATGGCGAGGTCTGGTTCGGTGGCAGCGAAGGCGTCTGGCGCCGGCACGGCGACCACGGCCACGCGGTGGCGGCGGAGTTGCTGGCGCAGACCTCGGTGCGCGATCTGTTCCGCAGTTCCGACGGCGCGCTGTGGGTCAGCACCGATGGCCGTGGGCTGGTGCGCATCGCCGGCGATGATCCGCACGGTCACAAGGCGATCCGCCTGGGCCGCGCCCAGGGGCTGCCTTCCAACAGCCCGCACGCGGTGCGCGAGGATGCCAACGGCCATGTCTGGGTCAACAGCAACCAGGGCATCTTCCGTATCGCACGCAACAATCTGCACGCGCATCTGGCCGATGCCGGCCAGCGCCTGTCGCCGCTGGTGCTGGGGCTGGCCGATGGCCTGACCGAACTGGAAGGCAATGGCGGCGTGCAACCGGCCGGTGATTTCGATGCACATGGCCGGCTCTGGTTTCCCTCGCAGCGCGGCGTGGTGCGTTTTGATCCTCTCGCGATGCCGCTGCGCGAACAGCCGCCGCGCGCCGTCATCGATGCGCTGGAAAGCGATGGCCAGCCCTTGCTGTTCCCGAATTCCGGCAACACCCTGCCGCCGGGCGTGCGCAGCCTGCTGATCCGCTATGGCGCCGCCGATCTGCATGCCGGTGCGCAGGTGCGTTTCCGATACCGCCTGCTGCCGCAGGATCGTGGCTGGACCGACGCGCTGAATGGCCGCGCCACGGGTTACGCCAGCCTGGCGCCGGGCGAATACCGTTTCGAACTGCTGGCCGGCAACAGCGACGGCATCTGGGCCACCACCCCCACCGCGTTCGATTTCCAGGTGCCGCCGCTGTGGCATGAAACCGGCGGCTTCCGCCTGCTGCTGGCGCTGTCGCTGCTCGCCTTGCTGCTGGCCGCCGTGTGGCTGCGGCTGCGCGGTCTGCGTCAACGTGCCGCCGAACTGGACAGCGAAGTAGCACAGCGCACCGGGGAACTGCGCACCGAAAAAAGCCGGGTCGAAACCGCGCTGGCCGACCTCTCGCAAGCCCATGCCGAACTGGCCCGGACCCACGCCCAGATCGAAGACCGCAATCTGCAACTGGCCGAACAGGCGCGCCGCCTCGAAGCCCTGGACCACTTCCGCAGCCGCGTGCTGGCCGATGTCAGCCACGAACTGCGCACCCCGGTGATGCTGGTTTCGCTGCCGCTGCGCGAACTCCAGGCACAGGCCGGCGCACTGGACGAAACCGGACGCCGCCGGCTGCAACTGTCGCTGACCCAGCTGGAACGCCTTGGCGGCCTGGTCGAACAACTGGTCGGGCTGGTGCAGGCCGAATCCGGACAACTGCAACCGCGCCTGCGCCGCATCGACCTGCGCGCCCTGCTGGAAGAAATCGTCGCCGGTTACCAGCCTGCCGCCGCACGCAACGGCGTGACGCTGGTACTGAAAGCGCGCGACGACGCACTCGTACTGTTCGCCGATCGCGACCATCTGTTGACCATCTTCGGCAATCTTGTCGATAACGCCATCAAATACGCCCCGAACGGCAGCGATGTGGTGCTGCATCTCGCCTATCACGACGAACAGGCGCGGATCGAAGTACAGGACAGCGGTCCCGGCTTCGACCCGGCCCTGGCCCCGCACCTGTTCGAGCGTTTCTACCGCGTCGACGGCCCGCCCCGGCACGGGCGTGAAGGTCTGGGCATCGGCCTGGCGCTGGCACGCGAACTGGTCGAACTGCACGGCGGCCGTATCGGCGCACGCAGCACACCGGGCAGCGGCACCGTCTTCCATGTCGACCTGCCGCTGGGCAGTGCACACGTGGCGATCGACGAGTTGCAGATCAACGACAACCCGCAGCCCCTGCCCCCCGCCATGACCGCCACCCGGCGCGACGGCGAAGGCCGCGTACTGCTGGTCGAAGATCATCCCGATCTTGCCGCCTACCTGGACGAACGCATCGGCGAGCACCTGCCGGTGACCTGCGTGGGCAGCGCCGAGGACGCATTGCAGGCGCTTTCGCAGGATCACGATTTCCGCCTGTTGATCAGCGACGTGATGCTGCCCGGCGCCAGCGGACTGGAACTGTGCCGCCACGTCCACCAAGGCGAGCACCCTCTGCCCGTGGTGCTGATTTCCGCCAAGGCCGCCGATGGCGACCGCACCGCCGGCCTCGCCGCCGGGGCCAATGCGTACCTGGCCAAACCCTTCAGCTTTGAAGCCCTGCTGGATGAAATCGCCCGCGCCTGGCCCGCCGCCAGCCCACGCCTTTGCCCGGTCCCCGCCACTGCCGACACTGTCGACCCATTGCTGTCCGTGGCACTGCAGGCCATGGCCGATGCGGAATTCTCCATCTCCACCTGGGCCGAACGCGTGCACCTGTCCGATCGCCAGCTGCGACGCCGTGTGCACGAACTGACCGGCCAATCGCCACAAACCTGGCTGCGCGAACAACGCCTGCTGCGCGTACGCCACCTGCTGCGCAGCGGCGAATGCAAAACCCTGGCCGAAGCCGGCAGCCGCTGCGGCCTGGACAACCCCGCCTACCTTTATCGCAGCTATCGCGCCCGCTTCGGGGATTGACCGGGTTTCAACCGCCACCCACGGCGGTAGTTGCCGCAGACGGGGCGATGCTGTGAACAACACCAGCACGACCCGCAGCTTTTCAGCGCGCATCCCTGCCCTGCACCGCAGGCAAACCCCAAGCCGTTGATTTACCGATAAAACCCACACCAGCACGGTCAAGATGTCCGTTGTGTGCATCCACACGTCCGCTCAGGGCATGGCCCGCAGCCGACGGGCGGCGCAGCCTTCATCTGCGCAGAAGCCCGCCACCTCAGGCCCGCTTCCGTCCCCGCGAAATCAGGAGATCGAGATGAATCGGTTGATGAAATGTCTGGGTATCAGCCTGGGCCTGACTCTGGCCAGTGCATACATGAACACCACAACGGCATCCGACGCCGTGGACGGCGTGGTTGACGAGGCGATCTTCGCCGATGGCTTTGAAACCGGCAGCGCCGCACCGCTACCCAACATCCTGCTGGTGATCATGGACGACGTCGGTGTCGACCAGATGGCCTCGTTCGGATACGGCGGCCTCAACCCGCCGAAAATGGCCACGATCGATGCCATTGCCGATGGCGGGCTGCGATTCCGCAACGCCTGGTCGATGCCCGAGTGTTCCCCCGGCCGCTCGACCCTGTTCACCGGCCGCTACCCGTTGCGCAACAACGTGAATCAGGCACTGGGCCCGGCCGATCTGGCCAATTCCCAGGTCAGCCCGTACGAAGTGACCGTGCCCAAGCTGCTGAAGAACGCCGGCTACCAGAACGGCAAATTCGGCAAGGCACATATGGCCGGACCGGAAAACAACCGTGCCGGTCAGGGTGCGATCGGTGAACTGGGCTGGGACTACTTCGCAGGCTGGACCGACGGCGTGCCGCCATCGATGGACATCACTGCCGGCGGCGTCCTCCCCGAAGGTGCGGACTACAGCTACAGCTGCGGCTATGTGCAGGACACCACGCGTGATCCGGAGCATGGTGCGGACAGCGGCGCCTGCTACACCCGCACGCTGGAAGCCCCCAACGTGCAGTGCGAGGTGATTACCGGCACCAACGCCGCAGGTGATTCGCCCGGCCTGCAATGCCTGACCCGGGGCGGCATTCTGGTGCCCAACGACGACTGTGAAACCACAGCGCCTTCCCACCTGAACTGGAACGCCAACAATGCCCACTACGTGTCCCTGCTCACCATCAATGATGGCGATCAGGTGATCGAACTGGGCCAGGACGACCCACGCAGCCGTGGCTACCGTGCCACGCTGGAAGCCGACGCCACCATCGACTGGATCAACACCCGCCAGCAGCAGGATGGCCCGTGGATGGCGACACTGAGCTTCAGCGCCGCCCACACCCCGATGCAGCCGCCGCCCGGTGCCCTGCTGGCCACATCCGGCAGCGGCGTGTTGCACGATTTCAGCAACGACTGCACCAAGGAGGACCCGCTCAACATGCGTCAGGCCTTCGTTGGTATGGTCGAAGCGCTGGATACCGAACTGGGCCGGGTGCTGGTGGAAACCGGCATCGCCACCCGCGATGGCAGTGGCGATCTGGTTTACGACCCACAGGCCAGCAACACGGTGATCGTGGTGGTGGGCGACAACGGCTCGTTCTATTCCACCGTCAAGCTGCCATTCGATGCGACCCGTTCCAAGGGCACCGCCTACCAGACCGGCGTCTGGGTCCCGATGATCGTGTCCGGCCCGATGGTGGAAGGCGCGGGGCGCACCGTGGAACACATGGTCAACATGGCCGACCTTTACACCCTGTTCGGCGAACTGGCCGGGCTGGACGTGCAGGCCCTGGTGCCACGCGTGGTGGACGGCGCTTCGATGCTGCCCTACCTCACCGACCCCGCCCAGCCCTCGATCCGCGACTACAACTTCACCCAGGGCGCACTGAACCTGCAGGCCAACGGTGCCATTAACGGCCCCTGCGTCATCAGCGGCCAATGCACCCATACGCCGATGAGCCACCAGATCTGCCTGGACAACGATGGCACCTGGTGGGGTGAAGATGCCTTCGTAGGCGAAGGCGGCGCGCTCGTGGGCGATCTGGAGCATTGCTGGCAGGTCAATGAAGCGATCTACAAGGATGATCCGGCCAGCTACGAGACCAACCGCGTGACGATGGGTGCCCTGGACTATCGCGCCATCCGCAACGAGAACTACAAGCTGGTGCGCAACACCTGGAAGGATTACGACGAAGTCCTGGACGACGGCGTCTTGTACGTCAGCGAAGAGCTGTACCGAATCGATCAGGATGTACCGCTGCCGCTGCTGGATCGCGAAGGCCACGACCTCCTGCTCGAAGGGCCGTTGACCCCGGAGGATGCGCAAAACTACGCGCATCTGTATCACGCCATCGAGACGCTTGAGGATACGCAGGTCCACTGCCCCGGCGATGGCAACGATGATGGTCGCGTGGATCAGACCGACATCGACAACTACCACGCGATCACCGCCGACTGGAATGGCTCCAGCGTCTACGACATCAACCTGGACGGCATCACCGATGCGACGGATCTGCAGCTGATCCAGGACAATCTGGGCGCCGTATGCTTCACGCTGACGCCCTGAACAGGCTGGCTTTTCTGGCACCAGCAGCCTTCGCGCTGCTGGTCGCCGGTTGCGGCGGCGGGCAGGAACCCGTGCCCGCAGCCGCTGTTCAAACAACAAGCCAAGCAACCCCTCACCCCGTTTCCATCCTGCCCGGCACCGACGAACACGTCGGTGCCGCGGCATGTGGTCAATGCCACCAACAGGCATTGAGCGATTGGCAGGGCTCACACCACGATCTGGCGATGCAACCGGCGACGCAGGATTCAGTGCTGGGCGATTTCGACAATACCCACTTCGATTACGCCGGTACCCGCACCCGTTTCAGTCAGGAAAACGGCCAGTTCTTCGTTCAGACCGACGGCCCGGACGGCGGCATCGACACCTTTCGCGTCGACTACACCTTCGGCCATTACCCGCTGCAGCAATATCTCATCGAACTGCCGGGCGGCCGCCTGCAGGCCTTCGGCATCGCCTGGGACAGCCGCAGCAAAAGCGAAGGTGGTCAACGCTGGTTCCATCTCTACCCCGATCAGACCCTCCGCGCAGGCCATCCGCTTCATTGGACCGGGCGCGACCAGAACTGGAACTTCATGTGCGCCGAGTGCCACTCCACGGCGCTGAGCAAGAACTACGACGCCGGCACCGGCCATTATCAAACCCGGTGGGCGGAGATCGATGTCGCTTGTGAGGCCTGTCATGGCCCGGGTCTGGCACACGTGCGATGGGCCGCAAATTCCGACCCCGCCGCGCGCGCCGCCTCGCCCGACATGGGCCTTGCGGCACCGTTCCGCGAGCGTCGCAATGCCAGCTGGATAACCGTGGCGGAAACCGGCAACTCGGTGCGCAATCCGCCACGCGCCGGCCGGATCGAAATCGATGCCTGTGGCCGCTGCCATGGCCGCGCCACCCGCCTGATTGGCGACACCGTCCACGGCCGGCCATTGCTGGACAGCCATCGCCCGGCATTGCTGGATCCGGATCAGTATTGGCCGGACGGACAGATGCGCGGCGAGGTGTTCACCTGGGGCCCCTTCCTGCAGAGCCGCATGTACCACGCCGGCGTCACCTGCTCGGATTGCCACCAACCCCACTCGCTCGAACTTCGCGCCCCCGGCAATGCGCTGTGCGCGCAATGCCACCAACCCGCGCGCTACGACCAGACCACCCACACCGGACATGCGCCGGACAGCGGCGGCAGCCAGTGCGTGGCCTGCCATATGCCGGTGACCACCTTCATGCAGGTGGATGATCGCCATGACCATGCCTTCCGCATTCCGCGCCCGGATCTGTCCCAGCGCCTGGGCACACCCGACGCCTGCACCACCTGCCACAGCGGACGCGACCCGGGGTGGGCGGCCGCACAATTGCGCGAATGGTTCCCCGACAGTCGTCATCGCGGCGAGCATTTCGCCGATATCCTGCATACCGCCCACGCGGCCGCACCGGGCAGCGCCGAAGGGCTGATCACGCTGATCACCGACGCCGCACAACCGGCCATCGTGCGCGCCAGCGCACTGCGCCAGCTTGCCCCGTGGCTGACCCCCGGCAACGCCGGCCCGGTGCTGCCCTCACTGGGCGATGCCGATCCACTGGTGCGTCTGGCGGCAGTGGAAACCCTGGCCCATCTGCCGCCAGCCCAACGCAGCGCCATGCTGGCAGGCCATCTGCACGACCCTGTCCGCGCGGTACGCATGGAAGCGGCCTCGGCCTTGGCCGGAGAACCCGAACGCGCCTTGCCCGCCAGTCAAAGGCCGGCCTTCGAGCAGGCCCTGGCCGAATACATCGCCTCGCTGCAATTCAATCTGGACCGACCGGACACCGCCGTCAGTCTCGGCGATCTGCAACTCAGACGTGGTGCCACTGCTGCGGCCGAACAGTCCTACCGCCACGCCCTGGGCCTTGATCCCGCGTTCACCCCGGCACACCTGCACCTGGCCGATCTGGAACGCACCCATGGGCAGGAGCTCAATGCCGACCGCATCCTGCGTACCGCACTGGAGTATCGCCCCGATGCGGCTGAACTTCACCATGCCCTGGGCCTGTCGCTTGTCCGCCAACGACGCGCGCAGGAAGCCCTGACCGAACTGCAACAGGCCGCCGAACTGGCTCCAGAACAAGCCCGCTACAGCTACGTCCTGGCCGTGGCACTCAACGACAGCGGGCAAGCCGGACCGGCCCGCGAATGGCTTGGTCGGGCTCTGGAGCTGCACCCCTACGACACCGACCTGCTGCGCGCGCTGGCCATCTATGAACTGGAAGCCGGCAACCACCAGACCGCACGCGCCCTGACGCAACGCCTGCTGGCACTGGATCGAAACCATCCGGACGCCCATCAACTGCTGCAATGGATCGAACGGCACCGATAAGCAAACAAAACCCGGCAATTCGCGCCAAAAATCCCCGAAAATCCAACAAGCCCCGCCACGAAGCCAAGACTGTCCTCCCGCCCCGGACAATTACGGCGATCCACGGTGGCAACTGAGGCTCCGCCGTACCGGCACCGCCCATAAGCGCGGCCCCCAAAGCTCGCAATGGCGCCGATGTCCGCTGCGTGCACCCTCGTGTCCGATAAGTGCATTGGCCCGAAAGCGGACTTCCATCACGCTTGCGACCGTTACCCGTGCCGTTCCCTGCCCTCGCGAGGCTCGCTTCCGGGTCGGCACGCGGCCTGCCCATTTCCTCCGGAGAACCCGCCATGCCGTATCGCCGCCCGCATACCCTCGAATCGACCCTGCAACGACTGCTGTGGCTGTGCGTGTGGGCAGGACTGCTGCTGACGTGGTTTGCCGCACCGGCGGCAGCAGCCACGTACACGGTCACCAATACCAACGACAGCGGAGCCGGCAGCCTGCGCCAGGCGATGACCCAGGCCATGGCGACGCCTGCCGCCGACACGATCGTGTTCGCATCGTCGGCCAACGGCGTGATCACACTGCAATCGCCGCTTCCCGATCTACTCAGCAGCGGCGGCGCGCTGACCATCACCGGCAATGGGGCGGCGAATACCATCATCAACGGGAACGACGCGCATCGGCCGTTCCGTGCCGTTGGGCAACCCGGCATCCAGTTCACCCTGCGGCGACTCACCGTACGCAACGGCTTTACCGCCGATGGCGAAGGCGGGGCGATCTACCTGGGTGCCAACAACGGATCGCTGACCATCGAGGACGCCGAGTTCGTGAACAACCGGGCCTACTGGGAAGGCGGTGCCATCCGGTCCGCTGGAGCAGCGGTGACGGTGCGCAACAGCCTGTTTCAAGGCAATACGGTGGTCGATGCCTACGGCAGCGGCATTTCCGTCCACGATGCGCTGTTGAAAGTGAGCAACAGCAGTTTCACCGGCCACGGTCTGGATTCGGTTTTCTTCGTCCAGAACAGCACAACCTGGCTGGTCAATGTCACCGCCACGGGCAATGACAGCATCGTTGCCGCCGTGCTGACCTCCGGTGGCACCTTGTACCTGAGCAATTGCCTGCTGGTGGGCAATGCCACTGCGGATCTTCGCGCCATCAACGGCACCACGGTGGTCTATAACGATTCGCACAACAACATCATCGGCCTCCAGAACGGCACCACCTTCATCGATGGCGTCAACAACAACCAGATCGGCGTGACCGCGCCGCTGCTCGGCACACTGGGCAACTATGGTGGCACCACCCGGACCATTCCGCTGTTGCCCGGCAGCCCAGCCATCAACGCGGGCATAGCCATTGGCGACAACGGCAGCAATCTGCCCACCACGCCTGCGGACCAGCGCGGATTTCCCCGTGTGGGCGCGATCGACGTCGGGGCGTTCGAGTCACAGGGGTTCGCCCTGGCCGCAGTCGGCGGCGACGGACAATCGGCCATCGTCGGTACCGCCTTCAGCGCCCCGCTGATAGTGAGTGTCAGCCCGAACGGAAGCGGCGAGCCGGTGGAAGGTGGCATCGTGCGATTCAGTGCCCCGACCAGCGGCGCATCCGCAGTGCCGGCGACACCCGCCGCCAGCATCACCAGCGGTGGGCAAGCCCAGACTCTTGTCACCGCCAATGCCACCGCAGGCGGCCCGTACTCCGTCACCGCGAGCGCGGCAGGCACAACGCCCGCCAGCGTCGACTTCTCGCTGACCAACACACCAGCCGGCAACCCGGCCTGCGCCGGCTTCAGCTTCCCCTACACCCTGTCCGGCACCGACAACACTGCGCGCGTGGCCGAGCTGCGCCAGGCCATCGAGTGTGCCAACGCCAATGCCACCGATGACGT
>Ga0265293_10003675_pt1 | contig 28191 bp, 22 predicted proteins | sample Munlanlewell138R_FD_192505 | JGI IMG/M metagenome (GOLD analysis project Ga0265293, IMG submission 192505) | Leachate microbial communities from a municipal landfill in Southern Ontario, Canada - Leachate well 138R | ecosystem: Engineered > Solid waste > Landfill > Unclassified | place: Canada...
TCATCAATGCCGGTGGCGCCGGTGCCGATATAGCGCATCTGCGCGCGGCGATAGATCGGGTCGTGATCGGCCTGGAATTTCAGCGCATCCCAATCAAGCGTGCGGGTTTCATAGCGCGCCACCCGGCTTTCGATCCATTCGCCAAGCGTTTTGCCTTCGGGAATCATGACATCATCGGGTTCAATCGACGGAAAGATTTTCTTGGGAACCGACATTTGAATCTCCTCTCGGTTTTGGACACAGGTGTCCTGGGGGCGCGGCCAGAGGGGCCAGCCGCGCCGGATTTCAGGGTCTTTGGGGGGCGTGAACCGTCAGATCGCCTGACGATTCGCGCTTTCATGCCAGGGGATCAGGAATTTGCGTAGCGAACCGACCACGAAATAAAGCACAAAGCCGATCAGCGCCAAAACGATCACCACGGCAAACAGCCCATCGACCTGCAATTGCTGCTGCTTGATCAGCGCCAGATAGCCCAGACCACGCGAACCCGCCATGAATTCGGCCACAACCGCCCCGATAATCGCCAGCACGATCGCCATTTCCATACCCGTCAGGATATAGGGCATCGAACTGGGCAGGATCAGCTTGGTAAACCGGCGGCTGCGCGAGGCGTTACCCACTTCGAACAATTCTACAAGGCCCCGGTCCACCGAGCGCGCGCCCAGATAGGTATTTGAAAACACGGGGAAAAACGCAAGCACCGCGGAAACGATGATCTTCGATTCCAGGCCAAAACCAAACCAGATGATGAACAACGGGATCAACGCCACTTTGGGCGTAACCTGCAGCGCGATCACAAAGGGTTTGAACACCACGTCCAGCGTTTCGCTGCGCCCCAGCGCCATGCCGGTGGTCACACCAACAACAACGGCAATCGCAAAGCCGCCAACACATTCAAGCAAGGTGATATAGAGATGATACCACACCTCGCCCGAGACAAACAGATTAACCAGCGCGGTGAACACATGTTCGGGCGGCGGCAACACCAGGCTTGAGACATTCAACCCCGAGACATAGGCCTTCCAGAACACGAAAAACAGCGCAACAGCCGTGATTTGGACGATGATTCTGGATTGCTTAGTCATCGCCGCCCTCTTTCAGCTTGGTGCGAATCTCGTTGATCAGCGCGTTATAATGGTCAGAACCCACAAGGCTGGCGCGCGGACGCGGCAGGTCGATGGGCACGACATGGGTGATCCGGCCCGGACGCGGCGACATGACGAAAACGCGGTCGGCCAGATGCACGGCCTCGGCGATCGAATGGGTGATCAGCAGCGCGGTGAAATTCTGTTTCAGCCAGATTTCTTCGGTATCGGCGGTGATTTTTTCGCGCGTCAGCGCATCAAGCGCCCCAAAGGGTTCATCAAGCAACAACAGATCGGGTTCGGCAAACAGCGCCCGGGCCACCGAGGCGCGTTGGCGCATGCCACCCGACAATGCCGCCGGGCGCGATTTGGTGAACGATCCCAACCCGACCAGATTGGCCAGCTCTTTGGCGCGCGCGCGATCGGTGGGCTTGGCGCCGCCCTGCATCGTCACCGGCAGCATGATATTGTCGAGCACCGAATTCCACGGCAACAGGCGGTGTTCCTGAAACGCCACCGAACTGCGCCCGGCGGTGCCGCCTTCCCATGTGATCGCGCCCGATGTGGGCCGGTCGAGATTGGACAAAAGCCGCAGCAGCGTCGATTTCCCGCAACCCGACGGGCCGACGATGGCCACGAATTCGCCTTTGCCGATCGTCATGTCGATATCGTGCAGCGCATGAACGGCATCGGGGCCCGAGCCAAAGATCTTGTTGACCTTTTCAATGGTCACGATCGGCGCCTTTGGCGCCGATGCTTTTTCCGGGGGAAAGGCCCGCACTTCAGCCAGCATGGATCTTGTCCCAGAATTCGTTGGTATAAAGCGGCCCGTCGAAATCGGTGGTGATCTGACCGGCTTCGCGCAGCAGACGCTCGCCCTCGGCCCATTGGTCGGGATCGTTGCGCAGCACGTTTTCGGCGCCATTTTCGGTCCAGAGCGCGATATTGCCCTGCAGATCGCTGATAGCGACCGGCAGATCATCGGCGCCAGGAATGTCAAAGGCGCTGGCCATGGACTGGATCACCGGCGTCAGATCATCCTGATGCGCCAGAATATCCTGAATCGCGTTATAGGTGCCGCGAATAAAGGCGGCCAGTTCTTCGGGACGGTTGTTCACGTCTTCCTCAAGGGCGACATGGACCTGACCGGGGATACCATCGCGCAGCGGCACGATGGTGATCGGCAGCCCCTGCGCGCCCAACTGGGTCGCGGTGCTGACATTGCCAAAGAAACCATCCAGACGCCCGGCCTCGATCAGGCCAAATCCGGTGGGCGTATCGGCCACACGTTCGCGGCGCACATCCGCGGGGTTGAGCCCGTTGCGGCGCAGCATCAGATCCAGCGTCGCCTCCATCGAGCCGCCAAGCGAGGCCATGCCCACCGTCTTGCCGATGTAATCGGCCGGATCGACGATCGGCTTCGTGTTGTCGGAAATGATGAAGAACGGCGACACTTGTGCAATCGTGGCAATCGCCAGCACAGGGGCCGCGGTTTCGGTACGCGCGACCATATAGTTGGCGCCCCCGGTGCGGGCCACATCAACCTGCTTGGCTGCCACCAACTGAATGGATTGCGACGCGCTGCGGCCGCCTTCGACATGCACATCCAGCCCTTCGGCGGCATAAAAGCCACCGCTTTGCGCATAGAGAATATCGGCAAACGCCAGCGTATATCCCTGCGGTGTCAAAAAGGTCATTCGGCCGTTGCCCTGCGCAAAGACGCGCCCGGCGCTCATCAGGCTGCCTGTCATTGCGGCGGCACTGGCGGCACCTGCCATCGAAAGGAATGTCCGGCGTTTCATGTTTCTTCTCCCATTACGTGTTTTGCTGACAAAACATATCTTCCCTACGCAAAACGTTAAAATCGGGAGCATCCCTTGTCAAGCGACAGTTGCGCGCAGGCCACATCACGGTTTGGCACGCGCGGGCACACCCCGACGTATCAAGGCCTGAGGTAGAGCGGGAGGTGTTGGGGAAAAGGGCGCGCTAATGCGCGCCAAGGGCACGGTGGATGGTTTCAGCCGTATCCAGCACGGCTGCCACAACGGCTTCGGGGCTGGGGTCGGTTTGTTTCATCAGCCCGAATCCCACCACGGAAATTGCCGCAACGATGCGGTCGTGGCCATCGCGAATCGGCGCGGCCATCGTATCCAGCCCGCTTTCATAGATCGAATGGCCGATCACATAGCCGCGCGCCTGATCGTCGCGCAGTTGCTCTTCCAGCGCCTCGACCGACTGCGCTGTGGTGCGGGTAAAGGCCGGCAGGGCCGTGACATCGCCGAAAATCCGCATCAGATCGGCGCGGCCTGCATCCATCAGCAGCGCCCGGCCCAGCGTCGTCGCATAGGCAGGCAGGCGCGCGCCGATCTGCACATTGCTGGAAAGCGCATTGGGGGCGGCAAAACGCATCAGATAGACGATTTCGGCCCCGTCGATGCGGGCCAGATGCACCGAACCATTGGTTTTTTCGCGCAGTTGGCGCAGCGGTTCTTCGGCCAGATCGACCACATCCATGGAATTGAACAGCGTATAGCCCAGATCAAGCACCCGCAGCCCCAGACCATAGCGATCATCGATCGGGCTGCGCACCAGAAACCCAAGGCTTTCAAGCGTATAGACCAGCCGGAACGCCGCTGACCGCGGCAGGTCCAGAAGCCGCGCGATTTCCGACAGCGAAAGCCGCTGGCGGTCGCGGCGAAACAGCGTCAGGATCGTCAGCCCGCGATGCAGGCCCGGCACGATATAGCTGGCATTCGGGCTGCTGCCATCCGCGCGCGACAAGCCCAGCAAAGCGGTGTCCGCTGGCGCGGCCCCTGCCATCTTGTCTGCATCATCTGACATATTGCCCACTTTCTCACCATTCCCGCCCGTAACCGAAATCAACCGCGCGACCATGGCCGCGCGATTGAAATATGCGAAAATCGCTTAGTCTTGCAGCGATTCCACGATCAGCGCGATACCCTGCCCGCCGCCGATGCACATGGTCGCAAGCCCGTAGCGGCCGCCGGTGCGCTGCAATTCATAGCACAGTTTCACCAAAATGATCGCGCCCGAGGCCCCGATCGGGTGACCCAGCGCCACAGCGCCGCCGTTGGGGTTAACCTTGTCGGCGGGCAGGCCAAGCTCGGCGCTCACGGCGCAGGCCTGTGCGGCAAAGGCTTCGTTCGATTCGATCACATCGAGATCGGCAACCGTCAGCCCCGCGCGCGCCAGCGCCTGTTGCGTCGCCGGCACCGGTCCAAGCCCCATCACATCGGGCGCAACCCCACCAAGGCCCGATGCCACGATCCGTGCCAGCGGCTTGACCCCGCGCGCCTTGGCCACGCCTTCTTCCATCAAAACCAGCGCGGCTGCGCCATCATTGATGCCCGAGGCATTGCCCGCCGTGACCGAACCATCCTTGGCAAAGGCCGGGCGCAGCTTCGCCATATCTTCCATGGTGACGCCGGTGCGCACATGTTCATCCGTGTCGAAAACCACCTCGTTGCGGCCCTTGCGCACATTCACCGGCAGAATCTGCGAGGCAAAACGCCCCTCAGCGATCGCCTGGGCGGCGCGGCGGTGCGATTCAACGGCGAATTCATCCTGCGCGGTGCGGTCGATATTGCCGCGTTTCGCGACGTTTTCGGCGGTTACACCCATATGACCATTGCCAAACGGGTCGGTCAGCGCCCCCACCATCATATCAACGCCGGTGACATCGCCCATTTTCTGACCGCTGCGCGATTGGGTCAGCAGATGGCCCGCGCGGCTCATGTTTTCGGCGCCGCCTGCCAGCGCGACATCGGCGCGGCCCAGTTCGATCTGTTCGGCGGCCGACACAACCGCCTGCAAGCCCGAGCCGCACAGCCGGTTCATCGTCAGCGCCGGGGCGGTATCGGGCACACCGGCGCGGATCGCGGCGACGCGCGAAATATACATGTCTTCGGCGGCAGTATGGATGACGTTGCCGAAAAAGCTCTGGCCGATATCGGCGGCATCAATGCCGGCGCGGGCAATCGCTTCGCGCGCGACCTGCGCCGCCAGTTCCGCCGGGGCAACGCCCGAAAGCGCGCCGCCAAAGCCGCCGATGGCGGTGCGCACACCCGATGCGATCACAACATTTCTGGTCATTTCCGTCTTCCTCTATCTGTTAAGCCTTTGCGCCTGCCAAACCTATCGGCCGGGAAATTGCAAGCTCTGCGGGCCAATTCCTGCGCCTATCGCCGCGCGGGTGCAAGGGCGATCGGCCAGAAACAAAAACGCCCGGTCAATATTCACATTGACCGGGCGCATGCAATCATGATGACCGCCGGGTTAATCGACGATCACAGCCTCGGTCGCGGCGCGCAGTTCGGCCTCGGAAATCCCGTCGGCCAGTTCGACGATCCGCAAACCGCCATCGACTACATCCAGCACGCCCAGATTGGTAATGATCCGGTTCACCACCGATTTTCCCGTCAGCGGCAGGGTGCAGGCCCGCAAAACCTTGCTTTCGCCCGCTTTGTTGGTGTGATCCATCACCACCACCACGCGTTTCACGCCCGCCACCAGATCCATCGCGCCGCCCATACCCTTGACCAGCTTGCCCGGGATCATCCAGTTTGCCAGATCACCGTTTTCGGCAACCTCCATCGCGCCCAGAATGGCCATGGCGATCTTGCCGCCGCGAATCATCGCGAAGCTTTCGGCGCTGTCGAAATAGGCGGTCTGGGGCAGTTCGGTCACCGTTTGCTTGCCCGCGTTGATCAGATCGGGGTCTTCCTCGCCCTCATAGGGAAAGGGGCCGATGCCGAGCATGCCGTTTTCCGATTGCAGCGTCACATGCACGCCCTCGGGGATGTAATTGGCCACCAGCGTCGGAATCCCGATCCCGAGGTTCACATACCAGCCATCCTGCAATTCCTGTGCGGCGCGGGCCGCCATCTGGTTCCGATCCCAACCGGCCATCATACGGACTCCTTCTTGCGGGTGGTGCGCTGTTCGATGCGTTTTTCATGTTCGCCCTGAATCAGGCGGTGCACATAAATGCCGGGCAGATGGATCGCATCGGGATCGAGGCTGCCGGTCGGCACGATTTCTTCGACCTCGCAGATACAGACCCGCCCGCATTTCGCCGCTGGCACGTTGAAATTGCGCGCGGTCTTGCGGAAAATCACATTGCCGGTTTCGTCGGCCTTCCAGCCTTTGACAATGGCGATATCGGCAAAAATCCCGCGTTCAAGGATATAGGTCTCGCCATCGAAATCCTTGTGTTCCTTGCCCTCGGCGATCACGGTGCCCACGCCGGTTTTCGTATAAAAACCGGGGATACCGGCGCCGCCTGCGCGCATACGTTCGGCCAAAGTGCCCTGCGGGTTGAATTCCAGCTCCAGCTCGCCGCTCAGATATTGGCGCATGAATTCGGCGTTTTCGCCGACATAAGACGACATCATCTTGCGGATCTGGCGCGAATCCAGCAGCTTGCCCAGCCCGAAACCATCAACGCCGCAGTTATTGCTGGCCACCGTCAGATCCTTGGTGCCCGCGCGCAGCAGCGCATCGATCAGCAGTTCGGGAATACCTGAAAGCCCAAATCCCCCCGCCGCGATCAGCATTCCATCATGCAGCAGCCCCTCAAGCGCAAGATCGGCCGAGGGGTAAATTTTCTGAGATCCTGCCATTCCATATACCTCATGTGGTTTCGTCTTGGGGCGCTTTTGCGCGCATTTTACACTGTGTCACAGGTAAAAGCCCTGCTATATCCGTAAAAATACGTAGATGATTAGGTATTTCATGCCGCCGCGCGATTACGACAGCCTTGGATTTCAACATGCGCCCGATGCCACCCTGGTGCTGGCGGATCGGATGATCGTGCGCGCAAATCAGATGGTGACATCGGTGTTCGGCTGGTCGCCCCGCGCGATCGAGGGGCAGTCGATGCAGATCCTTTATCCCGGCCGCACCGATTTCGATCTGCTGGGCGCCCGCGCGCGCGAGGCATTGCAGCACCAACCCTATTATCGCGACGAACGTTTCATGCGCCGCAAGGATGGCCAGATCGTCTGGGTCGAGGGGCGCGGGCGCACGATGGATCAATCCGATCCCCACCGGCTGGCGATCTGGTCCTATCGCCTGCTTGAAGCCGGACAGGATGCAGGCCCCCTGACGCCCACGGAAAAACGCATCGCAGGCTATCTGGTAAATGGCTTCACCAGCAAGGAAATTGCCCAATCGCTTGCCTGTTCGCCCCGCACGATCGAGGCCCACCGCGCCAACATGATCCGCAAATTCGGCGTGCGCAACAGCTTTGAACTGGTGCGCAAATTGCTCAATTCCGGGGCGGGCTAGGCACCAATTCCGCGCATTTTAGGGAAAGAAGCCCGCGCTGAGGGGGCGGTTTTTACCCTTTGTTAGCGCCCGTTCCAGACACTGAACAACGGTCCGAATCATCGGGATCGCTGATTTTTGACCCGTTCAAATGCGATAGTTGTAGAGGTGTATAATTCATGATCGCAATCCCCCAGACCGCGCGCGTTTCGCGCCTTATGCGGCTGTTGCTGATTACCTGTTCGGCCACTGCGCTGATCCTTGCACTGCCCACCGCGCGCGCCGGCGCGCAGGCGCTGTCCGAAAATATTGCGGGCGATATCAACGGCCTTGGGGGCAGCGGCTTCCTGATCACGGGTGATTCCCGCTTTGACGGCGCGGCTGCCGTGACGGTCGGGGCCAGCGACCGGCATTCGCTTGTTCATAATTTCGCCACCACCGGCGGGGCCGGTTCGGGCGGCGGCGCCGGGCTTGGCGGCGCGTTCTTTGTCGATAGCGGCGCGGTGTTGACGATTCTGAACACCGATTTCAAAAGCAACCGGGTGCAGGGTGGTCAGGGCGGCTCGACCCCGGCGCTACGGTTCTATGACCGGGTGCTGAATGTGATCGGCAACAGCGTCGATGTGCTGGCATTCGCCGGCACATCCGCCGTGCCGGTGCAATTGCAACAGGTGGATGGCAGTTACGTCATTTCCGCGCTGCAGGTCGGGCCCGAGGCACTGCCCATGCTTAACCCCGGATCAGTCCTTACCTTTGGCGGGCTGAATGGGGCCACCAGCGTGGTCGATGGCGTCACGCCGCAGGGCTGGGTCAGCTTTGGCGCCGGTCAGGAACTGACGATCGACGCATATAACACGCTCAGCGCCGCGCCCGTGGTGCCGCTGGGCGCGCCCGAGGAATCCGGTTTCCGTTTTGTCGATGGCAAGACAATTGATTTCATTGGCGAAACCCGGGCCGCGGATATCGCCGGGCTTGGCGATATTTCCGTTGGCAGCATCATCGTCGTGGGCGACGATATCACCACCGTCAAAAGCGTGACTTATGGCGATGATGGCGCGCTGTCGCGGGTGATCCTGACGGATACGGTCTCGACCGCGCTGCCGACGATCGATATCCTGCCTGCGCTGGGATTCAATGCCGCGAACTTCGCGCAAACCGGCGTTAACCAATATACCGTGGTGGATGAAAGCACCGCCTTTCGCGCCGGGATGACCGTATCCTGGACCCATGACGACCAGGTTCAGACCGCGATGATCAGCAGCGTGTCCCCCGACGGGCGCACGATCACGCTGGATCAGCCGATCCCGCCGGGCGTGGCCGGATTTCGCGCGGTGGAAAAGCCGCTTCTGGGCCGGAATGGCGATGGCCATGACATCCTGCGCGTCGCGGGCGAGGCCAGCAGATTCGCCGTCGATGATGCCGTCTATGTGCCCGGCGCCGATGGCAATGTCGGCTATTCCGGCGTGATCCGCGGCATCGATCTGCAAAGCGGCACGATCATCATCGAACAGGTCGGCGGATCAGCGGCGCTTGCCGATCTCTATGTCGATAATATCGGTGTCTCGGTGCGCAGCCCCTCGGCCATGGTGGACGAGGCGGCCAATACCATCACGATCCTGCGCAACCCCGATGGCGATGCGGCACAAGGCATGCTGATCGAAGGCGCCGGTTTTGCCGAAGGCGCGATGATCGAGGCCGTTCTGGCCACCACCGCGACGACGATCACGCTGCAACTTTCGGATGGGGCGATCGAACAGGCGGGCGATGTCGGTTATTTCAAGATTTTCAGCCCGCTTTCCGCCGGCGGCAGCATGAATAACCTGATCGCGCCGCAAAATTCCGAAGGCCGCAATGGGGCCAATGGCACCAGTGCGAATTACGCCAACAGTTTCTTTGGCGAAGGCGAAGGGGCCGATGGCAATAACGGCGAATCCGCCCGCGATCCCGATAATGGCACGGGGTATAATGGCGGCGACGGCGGCAATGGCTCGGACGGGCTGTCGGTCAACCCGGCGCTGGTCTATGATATGGTCACCGCCAGCTATGGCTTTACCGCCGCGATCAACGGGGTCGCGCAGGCCGGGCTTTCGCTATCGGCCGCGATCAACCCCGATATCGTCGTATCCTTTCCGCCCGGCGTGACTGCGCCCGACCCGATCGAAGTGGCCGCCGCCCAGGCCGATCTGGGCTTTGCGATTGCCGATCTGGTATTTGCGACATCGGATCTGGCCAAGGTGATCGCCGAAACCGCAAACTGGAACACCCAGCTTCAGCGCGGCCTTGCCGGCCGTGGTGGCGCAGGCGGCGATGGCGGCGAAGGCAGCGGCGGCGCCGATTTCTTTGGCGGCGGCGCGGGTGGTGACGGCGGCAATGGCGGCAGCGGCGCCGGTGCCACCACCCATGGCGGCGATGGCGGTCAGGGTGGTCGCGGCGGCGATGGCGGGTTTGGCGCGGGCGGCGGCGCCGGTGGGGCTGGCGGTGATGCCGGCAACCATGGCTTTGCCGCAGGTGGTGATGCGGGCGATGGCGGCTATGCCGGTTTCGGCGCGGGCGACGGCGCCAATGGCAACGGCATGTTCGGCGGCGGCGGCGCGGGCCTTGGCGGCGCAATTTTCGTGCGCGAAGGCGGCCGGCTGATCATTCAGGGCAATGCCCTTTTCGACCTCAACTATGCCGCCGGCGGATCGACCAACAGCCGGTTTGGCGAAGCAGGCTTTGGCACCGGCACCGATCTGTTCATGATGAAGGGCGCGAATGTCCGGCTTGAGCCCGGTCTTGGAAATGAAATCCGGTTCGAGGGCGATATCGCCGATGACAGCCTTGCGACCAATGATGGCTTTATGCACGCGGCGGGCGATGGTGCGGATATCACCATCGCGGGCGATGGCGGGCTCGTCACCTTTAATGGCGCCAACACCTATTCCGGCGACACGATCCTGGAAGGCGCGACGCTCACCGCGCTGATGGGCGAAGGCGTCAATGATGCCTCGCGCCTGCGGTTCAACGGCATCGGCATGGCCAGCCCCCTTGGCGCCGATGTGCCAAGCACACTGTCGCTGGGCACCACCGGCACGTTCCTGCTGCAAGAGGATTACATCCGCCGTGCCGGAACGGAATCGTTTGAAACCATGTGGACCGGTTCGGGCGGCTTTGCCGCCGGCACGGAGGCCGGCGCGATCGTCAATCTCGGCGCGCTTGACCCCGCGACGGGGCGTGGCCAGGCGCTGATATGGGGGCAGGATGGCTTTTTCGTCGATCACGGCACCGGGGCGGGCATCCACGGCACGCTGACCTTTGGCTCGGAACATGCGCTTGGCCATGTGACCTTTACCAATGGCGTCGATCTGGATGGCCATACCGGGCGCATCGCGGTCTATGGCGATGGCCAACATAGCCTCCAGATGCATGAGGCGGCGATTTTATCGGGCGATTGGGTGAATGGTGCCGCCATTTTCGACGATCAGGGCCCATTCGGCGGCACGATATTCATGACCGGCCAGAACGCGCTGTCGCTGGCCCAGATCTGGGGCGGGCATCTGACCACCTATGGCTGGGGGCGCGACACGGGCCACGGCCGCCTGCTGGCCGATGGCGGCGATCTGATCGTCTATCCGCGCGCGATGGTCAGCCTGTTCGGGCAGGAAACACCCGAAAATATCGGGGTTATGCCGGATGCGATGCTGCTTGTGGCGGGCGCGATGACGGTCGGTAATGCCGTTGACAATTACGGCACCACAGTGGTGATCGCGGATATGCCCGCTGCGGATATTCTGTTTGGCACGGATCACGAAGTCATGGCCGCGGGCCGGTTGTCGGTTCTGGGCGACCTGACCAATCACGCGGACGGCAATTTCCAACATAACGGTATGATCGATGTGGGTGGCGATCTGATGAATGCCGGGGGATGGTTTGGCCTCGCCGATATTGCGCGGATTGACGGCACGCTTGTGAACACGGGCACCATGGCAATGACCGCCAATATCGGCGCGACCGGCGCGATCGTAAACACCGGCAGTTGGACGCAATTGGGCACTGTCGGGCTGGTCGCGGGCGGTGTGCTTAATGACGGTACGATCGTGCTGGACGGCGAGATGGATTCGGCAACAGCGTTTGAAAACAACGGCTTCTGGCGCATCGCGGGCGACAGCAAGCTAGGCGCGCCAGTGCTCGCGGGTGCGGCAAGCGGGGTTTTCTGCCTTGAAACCGGCACCGAGACCACCTGCGACACGGGTGCGAATGCCACCCGGCTGAATCTGGCGCTGGACGGGCCGCTCAGCACCTATCACGGCAGTTTTGCCGGCGCAGGCAGCCTGACGAAAGCGGGTGCCGGTAAATTGGTGCTGACCGAGGCGCAAAGCTTCACCGGCGGGCTGACAATCACCGAAGGCGTGGTTGAGACGACGCAAAATGCCACGTTCCACGACGATCTTGCGATCGACATCGGCGCGGATGGCCAGCTTTTTGTGGGCGTTGCGGACCGGATCGGCACGCTGCACAATGACGGCCTGCTGGCGATCAGCGCGGATCTGAGTGCCGCCGCAATGGTGAACGACGGGAATATGACGCTCGCCGCCGATTTGCAGGCGGGTGCCCTTACCAACCACGGCAGACTTGCCGTTTCGGGCGCGCGCAGGCTGACGGCGACGCTGACCGGTAATGGAATGATCGACCTCACGGCCCTTGGGGCGCTGACGATCGATCAAGCGGGCGACAGTAGCTATTCGGGCGCGATCGGCGCGTTGGATGGCGATCAATTGGTCGCGGGCGGCAGTGTGACCAAGATCGGAACGGGCACGCTTACGCTTGATGGCGCCGCACAGTCGGTGATGATCGCCGATCTGGTGATCGCGGCGGGCACGATCGTGCTTGATGGCGAAAACCTGATCAACACCGCTGCCAATGTCGATATCTGGCAAAATGGCGAACTGGAATTGCGAAATGGCGATCAGAGCATTAACGAATTGCGCGGTTTCGGCACGGTGACGCTGAACGATAATGACCTCAACATCCAAAATGGCGGCAGTTTTGTCGGCGCCGTCTTTGGCAGTGGCGCGGTCAACGTGGCCGCGGGCGATTTCAGTATCAGTGGCACGATTGCGTCGGATGCCTCCGGTTTCAACGTAAACGCCGGGTCAAACACAACGCTGGCGACCGGGTCTTTGATCAGCGTCAACAGCATGGATATCGCCGGATCGCTGCATCTGGGCAATGCCGGTGCTGCCTATACGCCGGGATTGCAGGATAATACGGTCGTGACGGCGGGCACAACGCTGCTGACCGGCGCGCTGACCGGCACCGGCCGGTTTACCGGCGCGGTCACAACTTCGGGCGGCGTGATTTCGCCCGGCAATTCGCCCGGCATCCTGTCATTCGGCACGCTTGCGCTGACCGATGCGACCGAAATCATCATGGAAATCGTCGATCCCGCCGGCGATGCTGGCACCGGATTTGACCAGATCATTGTGGCCGGCCAATTCGATATCGGCAATGACAGCGTGCTAAGCATTCGCGACCTGACCGGGGGTGGCGCCACTGCCGATCTGGGGCAAACCACGCGGCTCTTTGCCTTTGGCGAAGGCAGTGTCACCGGCCATTTCGGAACGGCAGAGAGCGATAATCCCACGCTCGGGGTGTTGAATCTGGCGACCGGTAACCTTGTCGGCCTCGGGGCGGAAACGCTGGCATCCCTGCGCGCCACCGCCGATACCGCGAACCGGATTGCGATCCATGACGGCTTTGCCGTCAATACTGCCGGGGGCGTCGGCCAATATTACGGCGGCCATTTCGTCGAAGATCTGACCCGGGCCATGCATGACGGTATCGATACGGCGTTGATTTACGACGCCTATTCGCCGGCCTCTTACACGGCGCTGCGCGATGCGGCCCTGCTCGCGCAGGCGCAGGTGCTGCCGGAATGGATGGGATCGCTGCCCGAGGGCACTTTCGCAGGCGCCACCCGCGCAGCCGCGGCCGTTGCGGATGGTCTGGACAATCACAGATATTCCGTGTCCGGCACGGCATTGCGCGCGGGCCATATCGGCGCGTTTGACGACAAACGCTTTGTCGTGGCGCTTGGCGGGCTCTCGTCCCGGACCGATGGGGAATATATCACCGCCAGCGGCCATGGCCTGTCGATCGGGGCGGCGCTGATGGGGCCGGTCGCGGGGAATGAAAACGTGCTCTGGCATATCGGCATGGCCCATAGCGCCCTGAACCTGGACGGCACGCGCCAAAACAGTCGCGGCGATGCGGGTTTTGCCGATGTTGGGGTCCGCGCATCCGAAATCACCGCGGGCGGCACGTTTGAGCAATCGTTTCCCGATGCCTATCTGAAACTGCGCAGCGCCGTCGCGCTTGGCACCAGCAAACGCAGCGCCTTTGATGAACAGTCGATGGGGCCCTCAATGCTGAACGCGATGCAGGTGGCGGCGCAGGAAACCAGCCACCTGCGGCTATCGCTCGGCACCGAAATCGGGGCGCGTATCGCCGCTGAGAGCATGATATTCGGCGGCGTTGCGGCAAATTTCGTCACGTTCAACCGTGGGGCAGATATCCATGCGACCTATGACACCGGTCAGGGCGCCTTGGCTGTGACCAATGACTCGGCGATGAAATCGAATGTCGCCGCCTCGGTCGGTTATCGCCAGATGGTGCCGGCTGGCACGATGGAGCTGTCGATCGGCGCCACTCATGACTGGAACAGGGGGCTCACCGCTGTCGGAAATCTCAGCTACAGCTTTGCTTTCTGACGGGTTGCGCGGAATCGGTGCCCCCGGGCACCGATTCCACCAGGCAAATAAATCGCTTGCCCGAACCGCACCCGCCCGCTACCAATTTCGTTATATTCAGAGGAACATATCGAAGAGTCCCATGCGCCACCTGATAATCGCCCTTGTCGCCGCAACATCTCTGGCCGCGCCCGCTTTGGCAGATCGCGTCAATATCGCGGTGGCCGCCAATTTCACCGATGCCGCGAATGAAATTGCCGCCGCTTTTGCCGAGGCCAGCGGGCATGAGCCGGTGCTCTCCTTTGGTGCCAGCGGCCAATTCTATACCCAGATCATGCAGGGCGCGCCCTTTGATGTGTTCCTGTCCGCCGATGCGGCGCGACCCGCACTGGCCGTGGCCGGGGGCTACGGGGTCGAGGGTAGCATTTTTACCTATGCGATCGGGCAGCTGGTGCTCTATTCGATCGAACCTGACCGCGTCACCGGGCCCGAGGTGCTGGCCGCCGGCGATTTCCAGCAAATCGCCATCGCCAACCCCGAAACCGCCCCCTATGGCCAGGCTGCAATCGAAACAATGCAATCGCTTGGCGTCCACGGCGCGCTTGCATCGAAAATCGTGCAGGGCCAAAGCATTGGGCAGGCGTTCCAATTCGTCCAAACCGGCAATGCCGAGCTGGGCTTTGTCGCGCTTGGCCAAATCTCGCAAACCGATGCAGGTTCGCGCTGGGTCGTGCCGCAAGAACATTACACCCCGATCAATCAGGATGCCATCTTGCTGAAAACGGGGGAAAACAACCCCGCCGCCACGGCGTTTCTTGAATTTATGCAAGGCGATGCCGCCGCAGCCATCATCGAAAAATATGGCTATGCGCTTGACCGCTGACGGGCAGGCATGAAAACTGCGCCGCGCCCCGAAGGGTGCGGCATTAACCACGGGGGCGAATGTGTCGCAGGATTTATGGATGCCGATCCGGCTGACGATCGAGCTTGCGACCATCACCACCCTGGTGCTGATCGTCATCGGGCTGCCCATCGCATGGTGGCTGGCCTGGACGCGATCACGCTGGAAAGAGGTGGTGGCCACGGTGGTGGCGCTGCCGCTGGTGCTGCCGCCAACGGTGCTGGGGTTCTATATCCTTGTGGCGCTTGGCCCGCAGGGCTTGGGCGGCTGGTTCGGCCCATGGGTGGGCATGCGAAGTTTTGCCTTTACTTTCCAAGGCTTGGTCGTGGGCACGGTGATTTCGTCACTGCCCTTCATGGTCCAGCCGCTGCGCAATTCGTTCGAAGCCATGGGCCAGCGCCCGCTAGAGGTTGCGGCAACCCTGCGCGCATCGCCATGGGACCGGTTCATCACCATAGCCCTGCCGTTGGCCATGCCCGGCCTGTTAACCGGCGCGGTGCTGGCCTTTGCCCATACGGTAGGCGAATTTGGCGTGATCCTGATGATCGGCGGCAATATTCCGGGCAGCACCAAGGTGCTGTCGATCGCCATTTACGATTTCGTCGAAACCTTGCGCTGGCGCGAGGCGCATATCCTGTCGCTGGGCATGATGGTCTTTGCGTTTGTTGTGATCCTGTCCGTATCGCTTTTGGCGCGCCGAACCGACCGCCGGGTATTTTGATGGGCGACGTGATCGGGATCGCGCTGACGGGCCGGCTGGGTGATTTCACGCTCAACGTGGATTTTACCGCGCCGATGCATGGGATTACCGCGCTTTTCGGCCCGTCCGGCTGCGGCAAAACCACGATCCTGCGCGCCGTCGCGGGGCTGAACCGGATGACCGGCCGCATCACGATCGGGGATGAGATCTGGCAGGATGCGCACCACTTTCGCCCCACCCACCGGCGCGCTTTGGGCTATGTGTTTCAAGAGGCAAGCCTTTTTGCCCATCTCTCGGTGCGCGCGAACCTTGGCTATGGCGAAAAGCGCGCGCGGGGCGAAAAACACATCCGCTTTGACGATGTCGTTGATCTGCTGGGTATCGGCCATCTGATTAACCGCTTTCCCGAACATCTATCGGGGGGCGAGCGTCAACGTGTTTCGATCGGTCGCGCGCTGCTGTCGCAACCGAAGCTGCTGTTGATGGATGAACCGCTATCGGCGCTTGACCGCATGGCCAAGGATGAAATCCTGCCCTATTTCGAAGCCCTGCATGCCAATCTGAAAATCCCCATCCTGTTGGTAAGTCACGATATTTCCGAGGTTGAACGGCTTGCGGACCATCTGATCCTGCTGCGACAGGGGCGGATGCTTGCCGCGGGCCCGCTGAACGATGTGTTGGCCGCGCCCGATTCACCGTTGGCCACACGGCGCGATTTTGCCGCGATCCTGCCCGCGCGCGTGACCGGATTTGCGCCCGATGGGATCGCCGCGCTCGATATCGGCGGGCGCGAATTGTTAACCCTTGCTGATGGCCTGCAGCCGGGCGATGCGGTGCGCGTGCGCATCGCCGCAAGCGATGTCTCGATCGCGCGCTCCCCCCATGCTGCAAGTTCCATTTTGAACGCCCTGCCCGCGCGGATCGTCGGGATCGACCCGCTCAACCCGGCCGAAGCCAGCATCCGGCTGGATATCGGCACCCGGACCAAAGCCCTGATCCGCGCCCGCATCACGCGGCGGTCATTGAACGCGCTGGGTCTGGCGGCGGGGCAGGATGTCGTGGCCCAGATCAAAAGCGTATCATTGGCTACGAACCGCTAGGCTTGCCCCCTGCGGCGCTGATTTGCCGCAACCCTGCGCGCTTGGGGTTCATCTTTCGGATTACTAAGTATATGTTCTGCCATGGGTGTCAGCACCCGCGGCCGTCCTGGCGCCATGCCATGGTTTCGGCCCGTGAACCGCGATCAGATCGCGTGAACTGACAACGCTCATATATCCGCGCCTGCTGCCCTTCGCGGGGCATTTTCGCAGAACGCATGCAAATGAATGGGGAAACGCAATGAAATCACTTAGGGTAGCCATCATTGGCGCCGGCCCGTCGGGAATGGCGCAGATGCGCGCATTTGAATCGGCCAAACGCAAAGGCGAGGAAATTCCTGAAATCGTCTGCTTTGAAAAGCAAAGCAACTGGGGCGGGTTGTGGAATTATACCTGGCGCACCGGGCTGGATTACCACGGCGAGCCGGTGCATTCGTCAATGTATCGTTATCTATGGTCGAACGGCCCGAAAGAGGGTCTGGAATTCGCCGATTATTCCTTTGATGAACATTTCGGCGAGCCCATCGCCTCTTATCCGCCGCGCGCGGTGCTGTTCGATTATATCGAAGGCCGGATGAAAAAGGCCGATGTGCGCGACTGGATTCGCTTTAACACACCCGTAAGGTTTGTGCGCTATAACGATTCGGACAAGACCTTTACCGTCACCGCCCATGATCAGGAAAAGGATTCAACTTATGACGAGGTGTTTGATTATGTAATCTGTGCTTCTGGCCATTTCAGCACGCCGAATGTGCCCTATTACGACGGATTCGAACAATTCAACGGTCGGATTCTGCATGCCCATGATTTCCGCGACGCGCGCGAATTCGAGGGTAAGGATCTGTTATTGATCGGTTCGTCCTATTCGGCCGAGGATATCGGTTCGCAATGCTGGAAATATGGCGCGAAATCCATCACCACATCCTATCGCAGCGAACCGATGGGCTTTGACTGGCCCAGCAACTGGGACGAAGTGCCGGCGCTGGTCAGGGTGGATGAACGGACCGCCTATTTCGAGGACGGCACATCGCGCGAGGTGGATGCCATCATCCTGTGCACCGGCTATAAGCATTTCTTCAACTTTCTGCCTGATGATTTGCGGCTGAAAACCGAAAACCGGCTGGCAACGGCCGATCTGTATAAGGGGGTTGCTTACGTTCACAATACCAGAATGTTCTATCTGGGCATGCAGGATCAGTGGTTTACCTTCAACATGTTCGACGCACAGGCTTGGTGGGTGCGGGACGCGATCATGGGCAAGATCGACATCCCCAGCGATATCGATGTGCTGCGCGCCGATGTGGCCGCCCGTATCGCCGCCGAGGATGCCACCCAAGGCCCCAAAGGCGCGATCCAGTATCAGGGCGATTATGTGCAGGAGTTGATTGCGGAAACCGATTATCCCAGCTTTGACGTGCAGGGCGCCTGCGCCGCGTTTTTCGCCTGGATCGACCACAAGGAAGAGGATGTCATGGCGTTTCGCAACAAATCCTATCGTTCGGTGATCACCGGCACGATGGCGCCTGAACACCACACGCCCTGGGAAGAGGCGCTTGACGATTCGCTTGAAGGCTATCTGCAAAGCGAGCCGGTCGAAGAAGCGGTATGACCCCAAAAGCGCCCCTGTCGGTCAGGGGCGCCGCGTGAAATGGGCAACCGAACCGGTGATTGGCGCCCGAGCGGCGCGATCACCAAACGATACCGGCCCCTGCCCTGCCGCTTATGTCTGGCATTCGGCGTTTCCGTATTTCGCCTGGCAGGCCCGGATGGCGCAGGACTGGATTTGCGTATCGCGCTGAGGTTTGCGGATATCCACGGTTTCGACCGCCGGATAAGGCACGGAAACCATCGCGGTCGCGGGGATACAACGGGTGTTGGACCCTTCGGTCACGCAATTCACCGCGCCGGTCAGGCGTTCTTCGGTGCGATATTTGGTGACGATCTCTTGTCGGTGAACGGGCGGGATTTTCAGCATCCATTCAGCGGCACAGTGGGAACGTTCGGCGCGATACTCTGGCGTTCCGCAGGCCGCGAGGCCGGCCAGCGCAAGGATGAATATGCGTTTGGAAAAAATCATGCGTAGCTTCCTGGTGACGAATATTGCGGTCCCGCACCCCGGCTTGGCACGAAAATCCATCGCAAGCACATGCCCGGCGTCGATCCTGGCGCATGCAACGCAAGGATCGGCTTTCCAACCCGGCCTGTCAACAACGCCTCAGCCCCGGGGCCCAGCCATCCCCAGATGCGCGACAAGTTCGCGGGCTGCGGCGGCACCGGCGCGGTTTGCACCGATGGTCGAGGCCGAGGGGCCATATCCCACAAGGTGAATCCGGGGATCTTTGGCGACCTGTGTTGCCAGCCGGCCCGCCATCGCGATGCCGCCGCCTTTGTTGCGCAGGTGCAGGGGCGCAAAATGATCAAGCGCATGATGAAAGCCGGTGCACCACAAAATCACATCGGCGCGGCGCGCGGTCCCATCGGCCCAGCGAACGCCCCGCTCGGTGATTTCCGTAAACATCGGCCACCGAGCAAGCGCGCCGCGTTCGCGCATCGCAATTATGCCGGGGGTAAGCGGAATGCCCGTCACCGACACGACCGAGCCGGGCAGAAGGCCCCGCCGAACCCGTTCCTCGACCAGCGCAACAGCGGCGCGGCCATCTTCGGGGGTGAACGGGCTTTCCCGAAAGCGGGGTTCGCGCCGGGTGACCCAAGTGGTTGTGGTGACACGGGAAATTTCATCAAGCAACTGAATCGCCGAAATACCGGCGCCGACCACGATCACATGTTTGCCGGCAAATGCCCCCGCCGTGCGGTAATCGCTGGTGTGAAGCTGCGCGCCCCTGAACCTGTCGCGGCCGGCTATGTCGGGGATATTGGGCCTTTCCCATGTCCCGGTCGCGTTGATGATGCCGCGGGCCGAAAGCACGCCCGCATCCGTTTCCACGCGCAGCCGCGCGCCCCGACCGCTTACCAACGCAACGCGAACCGGGCGGCGGATACGCAGATCGAATTTTTGCTCATAGGCGGCATAATATTGCGGCACGGCCACGGCGGCCTGCACTTTGCCCGCCGCATCCACATTGATCACATCCCCAAACCCGAGGCCGGGCAGATCATGCACGCGATTGGCCGTCGCCAGCGTCAGCGATGGCCAGCGATGCTGCCACGCGCCGCCCGGCCCCCGATTGCGATCGAACGTGACAAAATCCCGGTCAGGCGCAAAGCCCATTCGACGCAGGTGATAGGCTGACGACAGCCCCGCCTGCCCCGCGCCAATCACGACGATGTCAACCTTGGTGGCGATCATACCGGAAGCGGGGTGAATTCCTCGCGGTCCGTGGGCGGCAGGTCGAATTGGCCCTGACCCCAGCGCGCGGCGCGCCATTCTTCCTTGGCCGCTTCGATCCTGTCTTGCGATGAGGACACGAAATTCCACCACATATAGCGCGGCCCGTTCAGCGTCGCGCCGCCAAGCGCCATCAGCCGCGCGCCCTGTGGCCCGGCGGCGACGGTGATCCGGTCGCCGGGGCGAAAGACCATCATCCGCCCGGATTCGAACATCTGGCCAGCGATGCTGACCGAACCTTGGGTCACATAAAGGCCGCGATCCTCGTGATCATCGGGCAGCGGAAAGCGGGCGCCGGGGGCAAGCGTCACATCCAGATAAAAGGTGTCGGAATAGAGCGTGACGGGCGCCTTTTCACCATAAGCATGGCCAAGGATCAGCCGGGCGTTGACACCCTCGGCCTCGATCAGGGGCAGCGTTTCCTTGCCGTGATGCTCGAAAATCGGGTCCATTTCTTCGCGATCTTCGGGCAGGGCAAGCCAGGTCTGGATACCAAAAAGACTATGCGGCCCCTGCCGCGCCAGGCTGCTGGTGCGTTCGGAATGGGTGACACCCTTGCCCGCGACCATCCAGTTGACCGCGCCGGGCAGGATCACCTGATCGCTGCCGATGCTGTCGCGGTGGTGAAAATCCCCGCGATAGAGATAGGTCACCGTCCCCAGCCCGATATGCGGATGGGGACGGATATCGATCCCCTGCCCGGTCAGAAACTCAGCCGGGCCGGCCTGATCGAAAAAGATGAACGGGCCAACCATCTGCCGCTTTGGCGCGGGAAGGGCGCGCATCACGTTAAACCCGCCAAGATCGCGGGCACGCGGGATGATCAGGGTTTCGATCGCCTCGGCCCCGATGTCATCCGGGCAACCGGGCGCGAAAGCGGGGTTCCAACTCATGGCAATCCTCCTGCGGGCTGGCACTGCTGGAACGATACAGCATGGTGCGGAGGGTGCAATCACGTTGACATTCATCTATATCATCTATATGAATCAGGCATCGTTAACCTCACGCATAATGCCGCCGCCAGAGCCGCTCGCGTGTCCGGGAGGAAAGCCATGCATAAACCATTCACCATTCGCCGTGCGGCCCCCGCGCTGGCCCTTGCGGGGGTTGCCCTTGCCGCCGCCGCGCCATCACAGGCCGAGGTCGTCAAGTTCGGCTCGGCATCCTATTCATCGATCAGCGGCCAGATCCTTGCGGCGTCGCTCGACCCCGAGATTTTCGGCGCACATGGCATCGCGCTTGAATTGGTCGATCTTCGCGGCAGTTCCGTCAATTGCCTGACAGCGCTGATTTCGGCCTCGGTCGATGTTTGCCAGGTGGGCACGACAACCGGCATGGATGCAATCGCCGAAGGCGCGCCGCTAAAGGCCGTGGCGGTAGTGTCCGGCCCCACGAACGAAGTGATCCTGTCGGCAAAGACCGCCGATACATTGGGCGTGGCACCGGATGCCCCGGTTGCGGATCGGCTTCGGGCGCTGGCGGGGTTGCGCATCGCCTCTGCCCCGCCGGGATCGGCGCATCACACCACCCTTGCTTACATGCTGGGCACGGTGGGGCTATCGGTTGCGGATCTGCAGTTTCAACCGCTGGTGGATACGGTGGCGATGATGGAATCCATCCGCCACGATCAGCTTGACGGCGCACTTTGGAGCGCGGGGGATCTGGGCGGGCTGCTCAGCGACAATTCGGGTATCCGCTGGCTCAGCATTCCGCGCGGCGATGTTCCCGAACTTGCGACACTGCCCTATGTGACCGCCTATGTCCGCGCCGATTGGGCCGAAGAAAACCCCGACCTTGCCGAGGCTGTGCATAACGGGCTGGCCGATGCCATCGCCCGCATCGATCGCGATGACGGCACCATGACCGAGGCGATCCGGGCCGAATATTTCCCCGAACTGGACCGCGCCCTTTGGGAAGACGGCATCGCCGAGGCGCGCAAGGCCGCCTTTGAAAACGCGCAGGCGACAAAGGCCGGCTGGGACATGCTTTTGGAACTGCAGGCCGCAAGCACTGGCAAGGATTATGGCGCGGTCGCGTTTGAAACCGTCGTGCTGCCCTTTGCCATCGCCGACTAGGCCGCCATATGCACCGCCCGCCGCGGCGGTGCCCCCTTTATCATGCGAGTGCACCCATGAAAAAATCAGTGGATCAGACCGAATTTCAGACGCTTTTGGATCATGCGGGCCTGCATGTGCTGCCCGGGGATGAGGCCGATTTCCGCGCCGCTTATCGCTGGGTTGAACAGGTCCGGGCCCGAATTGGCAAGCCACACCCCGATACCCTGCCAGCCGCGCAATTCACGGTGACGCGGCCATGAGCGATACCCCCACGATCGCCGAAGCCGGCGCGCTGTTTCGCGCGCGCAAACTGTCGCCGGTTGAATTGTTGCAGCACTGTATGAACCAGATCGAGCGGTGGGACGGCGAACTTAACAGCTTCCTGCACATTTCCCGCGAACGGGCGCTGCGCGATGCCCGGGCCGCCGAGCGGCGCATTCTTGGCGGCGATGCCCTTGGCCCGCTGGATGGGATACCGATTGCCCATAAGGACGTGATCGACACCAAAGGCATTCCCACCACCGGCCATTCCAGATGGCTTGAGAATAATATCCCCGCACGCGATGCCGAGGTTGTGTCCCAACTTGATGCCGCCGGATCGGTGCTGTTGGGCAAGCTTGCCACATACGAATTTGCCATGGGCGGCCCGTCTGACGATCTGCCCTGGCCCTTTCCACGCAACCCGTGGGATGTCAGCCGCTTTGCCGGCGGATCAAGCAGCGGATCGGGGGTGGCCGTGGCGGCGGGGCTGGTTCTGGGGGCCACGGGCACGGATACCGGGGGTTCGGTGCGGGTGCCTTCTGCATTTTGCGGTGTCGTCGGGCTGAAACCGACCTTTGGTGCCATAAGCAATGCAGGGCTGCTGCCGCTTGCCTATTCCATGGACCATATCGGACCCATGGCCTGGACGGTGCACGATTGCGCGCTATTGTTTGACGGCATGCGTGGCCGTGGATCTGCGCCGGATTTCACCCCCGCAAACGGTGATCTGAAGGGCTGCCGCATCGGCGTGATCCGCCATTTCTTTGAAGAGGATACCAAAGTCAGCCCCGACCAGATCAGTGCCATCAATGCCGCGGTTGGCGTATTTCGCGATCTGGGCGCCGTGGTCGAGGATGTGCAGCTTTCCTCGCTCTTGGAATATCACGCCTGCGGTGCGCTGATCCTGTGCACCGAAGCCAGCGCCGTCCATCACGACCGGATCAAAAGCCATCCCGAAAAATTCGGCGAACGGATGCGCGCGCTTTTGACGATCGGTTCGCTGTTCACCGGTGTCGATTACGTTCAGGCCATGCGCCGCCGCAATGAGCTTTGCCGCGAAATGGCGGCCATGTTTGCGCAATATGATGTGCTGATCACCGTGGGCGCCGCGGGCGAGCCGCCGCTGCTGGCCGAAGTGCCCTATTGGACAACGCTTTCCACCCCGACATATACGATCCCCTTTAACGTGACGGGCAATCCGGCCATGACGGTGTGTTGCGGCTTTGGCAGCGGGGGCATGCCGCTGGGAATGCAGATCATCGGGCCGCCGGATGGCGAAAGCGCGCTGTTCAAAATCGGCCACGCCTATGAACAGGCCGCCGACCGCCGCAAACGCCCCCTGCAGGGGCCTGCAATCTGACCTGTCTTGTCCGGGGTGGCTTGGCTATAAAGGGGGCAGACAGCCCCGGGCAGGAAATGAACAGAGAATTGAAACGAAACAGCCGGCGCGCGGGCACCACGGCCGGCCCGTTCAGCATTACCAGCGGCAGCGGCCCGCTTTTCCAGCGGGTCAAGCTGGAAGTGGTCAAGATGCTGAGCCATGAGGCCTATGCCGCCGGCCAGCCCATCCCCACCGAGCGCGAATTGCGCGACATGTTTCAGGTTAGCGTGGGCACCGTCCGCCGCGCGATTGACGAGCTGGTCGCCGAACGGATTCTGGTCCGCCATCAGGGGCGCGGCACATTCCTTGCGCAACATGGCGACAGCCGGATGACAAGCGTGTTCTGGCGCCTGGTGGACCGCGACGGCGGCCAATATGTGCCGCTTGTCCAGACGCTGCATTTTGGCCCGGCCGTGGCCTCGGCGGATTGCGCATCCGCCCTGCGGCTTGGTAGCAAGGATGCCGTCTGGCAATTCCGGCTGCTGATCGTTCTGGATGGAAAGCCGGTCTCGGTCGAACATGTGACCGTGCCGCAGCAACTTTTTCCGCATCTTGACCGCGACATGATTTCCAGCCGCGATCGCGTGAATTACGCCCTCTACCAAGAGGAATTCGGTGTGATCGTCACCCGGGTCGAAGATATGATCGGCGCGGTGCCAGCGGGCGCGGATCACGGGCGCCTGTTGAATATCGCGCCCGCGACCCCCATTCTGGAGGTCGTGCGCACCGCATTTTCCATTGACGAACGCCCGGTCGAATTGCGCCGCAGCGTGATCCTGACCACGGACTATAGATACAAATCCTGCCTGCCGGGATAGGCGCGGCCACCATCGGCCGCGCCCCCCCCGATCACTCGGCGCGGGCCTGCGGCAGGATCGCGGTCTCATAAGCGGCTGCGGTGTAATCCTTGTCTGTGCTTTCGGCTTGCAGACGCAGCAGAAGCTCCCAGCCATCCCGGTTCACCTTGGCCCCGTCAAGAAACGAGCTTGACGCCTGGCTGAACCCATCGCGCCAGAGCGTTTCATCAAGCGCCTCGAAATACCGATCCTTGAGCACGGCGCCTGCCGCTTCGGGATCGGCCTTGATCGTGGCGATCGCATCGGCAAGCCCCTGATGAAGCCGGGCGACAAGGTCTTCGTTCTCGGCGATCCAGTCGGCGCGGGCATAGGCCGCGACATAGGGCACTTCGGCCAGTTCGGGAATGTCACCCCCGGCAAGGCTGATCCAGCGCACGCCGGTGCCATCCACCAACACGCCGCTCAGCCCGCCGATACCCCACATGCCGCCGTCGATCTGATCGTTGCGGATCGATTCCATGATCGCGACCACATCGGTCAGGGTGCGGTATTGCACATCCGCAACGCTCATCCCCGCAGTGCGCAGCATGGCATCAAGCGTGATATAATGCGCAGACCCCGGCGCCGCCGACACAAGGCGCAGGCCACGCAGCGCTTCGATACGTTCGGCAACCGGCGCATCCTGCGACACGCCCAGCGCATCGACGGTGCTTTGCGACAGGATCAATTCGCTTACCGGGCCGGCGGTGACGGCCAGGGCTTTCAGATCGGCCCCTTCGGCAATCGCGTCAACCCCGGTGGATGATCCGACCTGACAGACATCGATCGAATCCGACAGCAGCGCGGCGATGCAATTGGCGCTGTTACCGCGAAGGTCGGTGATTTCGATCTGCACATCATGGGCGGCAAAGATTTCGGGCATCGCCTCGCCCAACAGCGCCGGCGCGTGGTTTGCCGATACACCCGCCACACCGTAACGCACCGTATCGGCGGCCGATGCGGCCCCCGCGCCCGCCACCGCGACCAGCGATGCAAGCAGCCACGCGGATGGTTTTAGGTTGTGATTGATCAAGACATCTCTCCTCTCCTGTTATGGGTGGGGCGCAGACGCGCGGCGATGACGCTTGCGGCACTGGCCCCTTCGGACGCGGCCATCACGGCATCGCCGCCATAGCCGGAACGGACCGCGCCGGCGGCAAATAGCCCGCGCAGGTCTGTTTCAAACATGCTGTTCGTGATGATGCTGCCATCGGGGGCAAGACTGCACAGCCCGTGCGCCAGGCCCGAATTCGGGTCGGCGCCGATCTTGGGAAAGATCGAAAAGCAGGCCATTTCCGTCTCGTCGCCATTTGCATTTCGCAAACGGACGGTTTCAAGCCCGTTATCCCCGCAAAGCTCGGCCACCTGCCATTCCCACATGAAACGCAGGTTGGGCCGGGTCTCGGCACGTTCCAGATAGCCGCGGCGCGCGCGGGCCTGCCCACGGACCACGACGGTCACGGTGTTGGCAAAATCGGCCAGCACCAGCGCCTCTTGCAGCGCCGCATCACCGCCGCCGATCACCATCACATCGCGGCCCCGGCACAGCGGCCCGTCACAGGCGGCGCAATGGCTGACGCCGCGGCCCTCAAGCGCCGTTTCGCCCGCAATGCCCAGCCTGCGCGCCGTGCCGCCGGTTGCCAGCAGCACCGCCCGGGCAAGGGCGAAACCATCCGCATAACGCACGGTCAACCCTGCAGAATCCTGCACGATCGCCTCGACCGTATCGGGCGAAAATCGGGTGCCGGCATCGCGGGCAGCGGTGTAAAGCGTGGCGGAAAAATCGGGCCCGCTGATGGCATTGCCGGGTGGGACACCTTCGACGCGGGCCACGGTTGCAATCTGGCCGCCGAACTGGGGCGCACCTTCGAAAACCAGCACCGAAAGCCCCCGCCCTGCCGCATGCCATGCCGCCGTAAGCCCGGTGATCCCGCCCCCGATCACCACCAGATCATATCTGCCGTGCCGCAACATGCCTGTCACCCGATACCCCCTGTTCGTGCCAAAACGTCTGGACAAGACCTTAACAATTGGCAAAGTGTTGTCCATACAATTTGCAAAATGAGAGGCGTGCTTTTGACTTTGCGAAATTCCGGTCGCTTTTCCACCGTTTGGCCCGGCAGCCCGCGCCAATTGGCCCAAGCCCAATTGGCGACACGGCCTGCCCAGACCGAAGGGCTGCGTATCGCCCAGCTTTGGGATTTCCTCTTTCGCGGGGATGAGGTGTTCGACATGCTCGAAGCGCCGCTGCGCGAAAGGTTGCCGGGGGTCGAATTCATTTCATGGCGCAGCTTTGGCAGCACCCATGGCGCGAATGAGGCCGAGGTTCTGGCCGGCCTGCCCGATCGTTTGCGCGAACTCGGGGTCGATCTCGTGCTGTCGGGCATTGGTTGCTGCGGGTCTTGCACCCCGGCGGTTCTGCGTGCGGCCGCCGCCTGCGAGCGCGCGGGTTTTCCCACGGTTTCGCTTGTGTGCGAAGGGTTTATCGGCCAGGCAAACGTGACCGCCGAGGGGATCGGCCTGCCCAATCTGCCGATTGCCCGCATCCCCGGCCATGTGGATGTGCTGTCCGCCGAGGAACTGGAACGCGTGCTTGCCGAGGTCACGGCAGATGAAATCGTGGCGGCCCTTGCCGCCCCGCCCGACACGGTCGCGCCCGAAACAACCCCCGAATATGGCCCCCGCGACATCGTGTTTACCGGCGATCTGGATGCGGTGCAGGACCATTACGAACAGGCCGGATGGTCGGATGGCCTGCCCTTTGTGCCGCCCACGATCGACCGGGTCGAGGCCTTTCTTGCCCATACATCTTTGGCCCCCGATGATGTGCTTGGCATCGTTGTATCCGACAACCGCGCCGCGACGGTCTGGAGTGTGGCGGTCAACGGCGTCATGGCCGGATGCCGGCCCGAATATATGCCGGTTCTGGTGGCGATTGCCGAAGCCATCTGCGATCCCGGTTTCGGGATCGAGCGCAATTCCAGCAGCGGCGCTGAAACGCTGATCATGGTCAACGGCCCGGTGATCGAACGGCTGGGGCTGAATTTTGAACAGGGCGTGCTGCGCGATGGTTTTCGCGCCAATACCTCCATCGGGCGGTTCTTTCGGCTCTATTTCCGCAATGTCGCCGGTTTCCGCCCGCATGAACAGGACAAGGCCACATTCGGCAACACCTGGCGCGTGGTTATGGCGGAAAACGAAGCGGTTCTGCGCGAACTTGGCTGGCCCTCGATCGGGCAGGAAGCAGGCTTTGGCCCCGATGACAGCGTGGTGACGATCGCGCGCTATTCAGGTGGCGATGTGATGCCCAATGTGGGCGGCAGCAGCCCCGAAGATATCGCCGCCGTGCTTGCGGACGGGATCAGCAAGATGATCACCTGGCAATTGCGCTATACGCTGGGTTTTGCCAATGGCATGTTGCGCCCGCTGTTGCTGATCACGCCAATCCTTGCGCGCACGCTGGCCGCCGGTGGCTGGGGCAAACCCGAACTGAGGCAGTTTCTATTCGACA
>Ga0265293_10003676_pt1 | contig 28186 bp, 17 predicted proteins | sample Munlanlewell138R_FD_192505 | JGI IMG/M metagenome (GOLD analysis project Ga0265293, IMG submission 192505) | Leachate microbial communities from a municipal landfill in Southern Ontario, Canada - Leachate well 138R | ecosystem: Engineered > Solid waste > Landfill > Unclassified | place: Canada...
ATCCTGTGGCCTATGGGCATCGCTATTTACCATAAGCTTTACGTCCACATGGGATATCAGCCTAAGGCTTTCAGCGGACAATTGACTGTGTTTTGCACTTATTTCCAAAGCCACATTTTTTTTGCTTGCTTCCTTTGCCAATTCTACTATGTCTACCTTTGCCTTGGACCCTGGGTGGGTAATTAAGTATATTGGGTATTTGCCTATAGCTTTTGTATAGGCCTTTGTCATTATCTCCTTTGACCTTTCGCTTCCAACTTTTAGAACTTTAGACAATGGGCTCATAATATATAGACCTATGCCATCCACAATAGACTTTGGCATCGCACCGTAGTGGTATCCCATCAGAAGAATATCAATATATTTTAATATCCTTTCATCTGCATCGATGGTTCCATCTAAACCTATGAGGTTTGCTTCAATACCTAGGAGTATTCTCAGCCCTTTTGGTATAAATTCTTCATTTAGCCTATTAATCTCTTCCCTCATATTCGGTATTCTATTAGCCCTTACGCCGTACAGATAATGTGAAGGCCCGTGCTCAGTTATAGCAATTTCTTTTAACCCCCTGCTTAGAGCCGCTTCTGCATTGTCCCTAATAGTTCCCGTGGCATGGTTGCCCTTTTTTCTATATCCACTGCTATATATGGTATGGGTGTGATAATCTCCTATGAGTTTTATCATCTAATCCTCTCCAATTATCTTTATCTCCGTTTCTAAAACTACATCGTACTTATCCTTGACTACTTTTTGGATTACAGAAATTAAATGAAGGACATCACTGCAGTTTGCATTGTCTTTATTGATTACAAATCCACAGTGTTTATCAGACACCATGGCACCTCTATGTCTTAGTCCGCATAGTCCAGAGTCTTCAATTAACTTCCCAGCGAAATATCCCTCAGGCCTCTTAAATGTACTTCCGCCACTGGGAAACTCTAGAGGCTGCTTGGATTTTCTTTTATGGGTTAATTCCTTAATTTTTTCATCTATGGTATTATAGTCACCAGACTCTAAACTAAGCTCAATACTCAGTACAATAAGGCCTTCGTCTCCAACTCTACTATTTCTATACCTAAAGTTCATATCCTTTGTCTCATAAGTCCTCACATTATTGTCATTGTCTAATACCCTTACATTGGCCACCACGTCCTTCATCTCCCCGCCATAGGCACCTGCATTCATGGTAATGGCTCCGCCAATTGTACCTGGTATTCCCGACGCAAATTCAAAATTCTGTAGACTGTGCTCCAAGACAGCATTGCTTACTTCTGAAAGCAAAGCCCCTGCCTCACAGAAAACAGTTGTATTCTCAATTTTTATGGCATTAAAGCCCTCTCCTATTTTGATTACAATACCTCGTATTCCGCCGTCTTTTACCAAGAGGTTGCTTCCATTGCCCATTATCATAAATTCTACTTGATTTTCCCTGCAAAACTTTACGGATTTTATAAGTTCTTCCTCAGTCGTCGGTATTATGACAATATCTGCAGGTCCACCTATTTTAAAAGTAGTATGATTTTTCATCGGTTCATTATATAGTATTTTACCTAAATTCATATTCTCGATTTTGTTTCGAATTTCTTCCATATTCAACTACTATCACCCCTCCATATTATCGCTCTTATTATTGTATCAAATATAAAGGCAATTTACTAATAAATTTTCTTTCCAATTTAAAAGGTTATGGCTTAGCCATAACCTTTTAATAGTATTATTCTGACAGTCTCTTATATTGTTCGTATCTTGCATTAGCATCCCTTTCTGCTGCCGCAAACAACTCGTCTGCCAGCTCTGGGAATGTCAACCTTAAGGATGTATACCTGACCTCAGAGTTTATGAAGTCCATAAATGGCAATTTAGGTTCCTTCGAATCCAATACAAATGGATTCTTTCCTTCATCCTTAAGTCTTGGGTCATATCTAAATAGGTGCCAGTATCCTGTGTCTACGGCTTTCTTTTCCTGAGCTATGGTTGAGCCCATTCCAGTTCTAATGCCGTGGTTGATACATGGTGAATATGCTATGACAATTGATGGTCCGTCGTAGGATTCCGCTTCCTTAAGAGCCCTGACTAAGTGGTTCATATTGGCTCCCAAGGCCACTTGTGCTACGTATACGTACCCGTATGATGTCATCATTAGACCTAGGTTTTTCTTTGTTACCTTTTTACCTGAGGCGGCAAATTTTGCTACAGCTGCTGTAGGAGTCGCCTTAGATGATTGACCTCCAGTATTTGAATACACTTCAGTATCCATTACCAAAATATTTACATCAGAACCTGAGGCTAGAACGTGATCTAAACCACCAAATCCAATGTCATAAGCCCAACCGTCTCCACCGAATATCCACATGGATCTCTTAATTAGATAGTCTTTTAATTCATCTATTTCAGCCAGTATTTCTTTTCCTCTTTGGCTATCTACATCTTTATTTAACCTTGGCAATATCATTCCCGTTGCTGCCTTTGAGGCCCTTGCGTCTTTTTTGCCTGCTATCCATTGACCAAAGTAATTGTTTAATTCTTCATCTGCATTAAGTTCTATAAACTCATTCATCAATACTTCTAACTTATCTCTCATTTGCTCAACAGCAACTGCCATGCCATATCCATACTCTGCATTGTCTTCAAACAGGGAGTTTGCCCATGATGGCCCTTTGCCCTCTTGATTTGAACAATATGGCATCGACGGTGCTGAAGCTCCGTAAATTGATGAGCAACCAGTTGCGTTGGCAATCATCATTCTATCGCCAAATAGCTGAGTTACTAATTTGATATATGGAGTCTCTCCACAACCTGCACATGCTCCAGAGAATTGGAATAGAGGCTCTTTGAATTGTGAACCCTTTACACTAAATTCATTAACTAAATCGTCTTTCACCTTAACAGATTTTCCATAATCCCAATTCTTTGATTCTACTTCTAGTTCTTGTTCAAATGGAACCATAACTAAGGCTTTTTCTTTAGATGGACAGACATCGGCACAGTTGCCACATCCTGTACAGTCTAAAGGTGATATCTGAATTCTATATTCTAAGCCTTCAAGTCCCTTTCCTATGGCTTTAATGGTATCGAAGCCTTCAGGGGCATTTGCTTTTTCTTCTTCATTTACTAGCACAGGCACTATGGTCGCATGGGGACATACGAATGCACATTGATTACATTGGATACAGTTTTCAGCAATCCAATGAGGAACTTCAACGGCAATACCCCTTTTTTCGTATGCAGATGTGCCGTGTGGGAATGATCCGTCTTCCCTGCCGACAAATGTACTTACTGGTAAGTCGTCTCCTTCTTGTCTGTTCATAGGATCCAACACATTCTTTATGAAATCAGGTACATCTTTTTTATTTTCATCTGCCTCTTCCTCAGCATTTATCCAAGAAGCAGGTACATCTACTTTAACCAATGCATCTATTCCCTTTTCCACAGCTTGGTAATTCATTTGTACAATTTCTTCACCCTTTGTACCGTAGTCGGCCACTATGGATTTCTTCAGGTGATTTATAGCCTCTTCTAAAGGCAATACTTCTGATAATTTAAAGAATGCCGACTGCATTATCATGTTAATCCTTCCGCCTAGACCAATATCTACAGCCATTCTAGTGGCATCTATGGTGTAGAAATTAATTTGGTTTTCAGCGATATACTTCTTCATTGGAGCAGGTAGATTCTTTTCTAGCTCTTCCCTGTCCCATATACAGTTCAATAGGAATGTACCACCTTTTTTCAATCCCTTGAGCAAATCATATTGATATACATAGGATTGCTTAGAACAAGATACAAAATCAGCATCTGAAATCAAATAAGTAGATTTAATTGGTTCATGGCCAAATCTCAAGTGGGATATTGTTACTCCCCCTGATTTTTTACTGTCATAAGCAAAATATCCTTGAGCATACATATCTGTATCGTCGCCTATAATTTTAATGGCTGATTTATTAGCTCCAACTGTACCGTCTGAACCAAATCCCCAGAATTTACACTTAATTGTCCCTTCTGGTTCGGTCTTTATGGTCTCTTTTATATCCAATGATAGGTGGGTAACGTCGTCAACGATGCCTATGGTAAATCTATCTTTAGGTGTGTCCAGTTTCAAGTTTTCAAATACGGCAAATATTTGTGAAGGAGTAGTATCCTTGGAGCCTAGTCCGTATCTTCCGCCTACTATAACTGGTCTTATATCTGAGTCATAGAATATATTCTTTATATCTAGGTGCAGAGGTTCCGCTATGGCGCCTTTTTCCTTAGTTCTGTCTAATACGGCTACTTTCTTTACAGTCCTTGGCAATACTTCAAAGAAGTGCTCAGCGGAGAAAGGTCTATATAGATGTACTTTCATTACACCTACTTTTTCGCCCTTAGCCATTAAGTAATCCACAGTTTCTTCTATGGTCTCTGTAACTGAACCCATGGCAACAATAATATGTTCAGCCTCTGGGTGTCCATAGTAGTTAAATGGTCTATAGTCTCTCCCAGTTATTTTGTTAATTTTGTTCATATAATCCACGGCAATACCTACAATTTTGTCATAGAATGGATTAGCTGCTTCAGCAGCTTGGAAATAAATATCTGGGTTTTGTGCAGTACCCTTTGTATATGGCCTTTCTGGATTTAAGGCCTTTAGCCTAAATTCATTTAAAGCATCCTGGTCAATAAGCCCTGCCAAATCTTCGTAATCCAGCACTTCAACTTTCTGTATTTCGTGACTAGTCCTAAAACCGTCAAAGAAATGTAAAAATGGCACTCTTCCCTTAATTGCAGATAGGTGTGCAACTCCTGCTAAGTCCATGGCCTCCTGAACTGAACCCGATGCCAATATAGCAAATCCTGTTTGCCTTGTAGCCATGACGTCTTGATGATCTCCGAAAATGCTTAGAGCGTGTCCAGCAATTGCCCTAGCTGTTACATGAAATACGGCGGGAAGTAATTCTCCTGCCATTTTATACATATTTGGAACCATAAGTAATAAACCTTGGGAAGCTGTAAAAGTAGTAGTCAATGCACCTGCAGATAAAGAACCGTGGACTGCTCCAGCTGCCCCTGCTTCTGATTGCATCTCAGTAACTAGTACCTCTTGCCCAAATATATTTTTTCTGCCGTTAGCAGACCACTCATCTACTAACTCTGCCATTGTTGAAGATGGTGTAATAGGATAAATTGCAGCGACGTCAGTAAATGCATACGCCACATGGGCTGCAGCTGTATTCCCATCCATGGTCTTCATTACCTTACCCATAAAAAACCCTCCTTATATTATTATTGTTTGTAGAAAATATCACATTTTACAAACTAAAACCTATGAAATTTCATGTACTACCTTATTTAAGTATATGAAATTTAATGGTAAAAGTCAAACTATATAGTCAATAAAGTGGCAAATATTATGCTTGTAATTTATCAATATTTTCATTGTATTTTTATATTTATATTTTTTGTTTTAGGTTGCTTCCCTTGGAATAATTGCAGCAGCTATGATGTACGCTATGAGCCCTGGAAAGCCCCCTGTGGGTATGGACAACAAAACCCAAGCTAACCTGATTAAGGTAGAATCTATACCTAAATATTCACCTATGCCTCCGCATACCCCTGATATCTTTTTATCAGTATCAGATAAAAACAATCTTTTCATTATTCTTCCCCCTTTTCATTGTTAAAATATTCATACAATTTTTCTGCCACTGAGCGATTCATTGTCTTGACACTGGCTAACTCTTCTACTGTGGCACTTTTTATTCCATCTATACTTTGGAAATGTTTTAGTAACTCCATCTTTCTTCTTTTGCCAATACCCTTAATATTGTCTAATTCAGACTTAAACATAGTCTTCGTCCTTAAGGACCTATGGTAGGATATAGCAAAACGATGGGCTTCCTCTTGTATTCTGTAAATCATTCTAAAACCTAAAGAGTCTCCATCCAACCTAATTTCCTCGTTATTGTATATTATTCCCCTGGTTTTGTGATAATCGTCTTTTACAAGCCCACATACGGGAATATCTATTTTTAAATCGTATAGAATTCTCAAAGCGACATTTACTTGGCCTTTTCCGCCATCTACCATTACAAGATCGGGAAAATTTGAAAAACCTTTTACTTCAATTTTATTTTCCTTCATATATTTCTTTTCCTCAATCCCTCGGACAAACCTTCTGTAAAGGACCTCCTCCATACTGCCATAGTCGTCTGGCGTGGTTCTGGTTTTGATTTTAAACCTTCGATAATCTGACTTTTTAGCCTCTCCTCTTTCAAATACTACCATGGAACCAACAGGTTCTATTCCACTGATATTGGATATATCATAGGCTTCTATCCTATTTAGCCCCCTGTTTATTCCCATTATTTCCTGCAGCTCTTCCAAAGCCTTTTTGTTTTCTCTAGCTTTCTTTAAAAATCTATCCCCATATTGATTTATCATATCTAAGGCATTTTTTCTTACCATTTCCACTAGGGCTAATTTCTCTCCCCGCTTTGGAACCACAATATTTACTTTTGTCCCCCTAGTATAACTTAACCACTTAGAAAGGGATTCTACATCTTCCATTTCTTCTTCTATTATTATTTCCTTAGGTATATAGGCAGCTCCAATGTAAAACTGCTTTACGAAGGATGACAGGATTATTCCCCTATCTTCATTGTAGTCGTCCTCTAAGAAAAAGTGTTCCCTACCTAGAATCTTACCATTTCTAATGAAGAATATTTGAACGCAAACCTCCTCGATTCCCTTTGCCATGGCTATTATATCTTGGTCAATTAAGTGAGTTGTAGATACTACTTTTTGTTCTTCTAATAATAATTTTAAAGAGTTCAGCTGGTCTCTAAATTTGGCTGCCATTTCAAAGTCCATCGTTTCAGATGCCTCTTTCATTTTATTCTCCACAATATTCATTAATTTATTACCTCTACCAGACAGAAATTGGAGTATTTCGTCAATCATTTCAAGGTATTTCCCTTCATCTACATTGCCTTGACATGGACCTAAACACCTGCCAATGTAGTAGTTTAGGCAGGGCCTTGTCTTTCCAATATCTTTTTCCAAATTTTTGTTACATGTCCTTATGGGATAGATAGTTCTGATGACCTCCAGAGCGTCATTTACTGCATATACACTGGGATATGGTCCAAAATACTTTGCACCATCCTTGAGCATTTGCCTGGTTTTTAGAACTCTTGGATACTTTTCATTGGTAGTTACCTTAATATAAGGATATTGTTTATCATCCCTCAATAGAATATTATATCTAGGTTTATGTTTTTTTATTAAATTTGCTTCAAGTATCAATGCTTCAACTTCATTATTGACTATGATATATTCAAATTCGGAAATGTTTTTAACCATAGCGTTTACTTTTGGAGGGTTATTTCTACTAGACTGAAAATATTGCCTTACTCTTTTTTTAAGTGAAATAGATTTTCCAACGTAAATTATCTCCTCTGTTTTATCTTTCATTATATAAACACCTGGTTTATCAGGCAGCCTTTTTAACTCTTCTTGAATATCAAACATCTTATCACCCTTTTAATTTCATATGAAACGAAAACCTTAGATTTTACGATTTAGTTGATTTCCTTTTCTCCTACACTATATTATATCAAATAAACGGATTTAAGTATGTAAAAATGCCAAGGAAGTTCTTCCCTGGCATTCTAAATTTATATATTTTTATATATTTCTAGTTTCATTTCTCAGCCAATCTTTTTCATCTTCATTTAAATATGGCGATAGTTTGTCATATACTGCTTTATGATAATCATTTAGCCATGCTTTTTCTTTCTCCAATAATAAACTTACATCTACTGCAGCTAAGTCAATAGGTACAAATGATAGTGTCTCAAATCTCATAAACTGATCTATTTCTGTCTTTATATCCTCTTCTACTACTACGATATTTTCAATCCTAATGCCGTGACTGCCCTCTTTATATACTCCTGGCTCAATACTCACTACCATTCCCTTTTCTAAGGCGACCGAGTTGGGCATAGTTGATATCCTATGGGGACCTTCGTGTACATTTAAAAGGTATCCCACTCCATGACCTGTCCCAGACTTATAGTCAATACCCTCTTGCCATAGGGGATATCTGGCTAATACATCTAAGCTATGTCCCGTTGCACCGTACAAAAATCTTGCACTACTTAAATTAATATGCCCTTTTAAAGCAAGGGTAAAATCCCTTTTTTCTTCCTCTGTAATAGGTCCCATGGCTACAGTTCTGGTAATATCTGTAGTACCGTCCAAATATTGTCCGCCGGAATCCACTAAATATAGGCCCTTGTTTTTTATTTCCGCATTGGAGTTTTCATCTGCAGAATAGTGCATCATAGCAGCATTAGCCCCATAGGCTGAAATAGTTCCAAAGCTGGGTTCTATGAAATCTCTTTGCTCTTTTCTAAACTCAAGAAGCTTCTCTCCCGCTGACAACTCTGTTATCTTCAACTTCCCAATATTGGAATCTATCCAGTACAGAAATTTAACTAGAGCCACTCCGTCTTTTATATATGCATTTTTTTGGTTCTCTATTTCCGTCTGATTTTTTATAGCCTTAAGATTTGTGGTAATATCTACCCTATTTACTATTTTACATGATTCAGGTATAGACTTATACAACCACCTATTTATTCTATTTTTATCTAACTGCACTCGGGTGTTTCCTTCTATGGCCCCTATAAATTGGGCCACCTCCTCATAATTTTTAATCGCTACTCCATTTTTCTTTAAATGATTTTCCACATCAGTATTTATTTTATCTTGGTCCACAAACAAATATGCCCCTTTCAGAGACACTATTCCATAGGAAATTACCACAGGATTGTTTTCTACATCTCTTCCTCTAATGTTATATAGCCATGCAATGTCATCTAGGCTGCCCAATATAAAATAGTCTACATTAAATTCTTTCATTGCCTGTCGCACATCTTCTATTTTTTCCGATGTAGTCTTTCCCGTATACTTTATTTCGTGTACAAAAGCCTCCTCCTTGGATAAAAGAGGTCTGTCTTTCCACAATTCACCTACTAAATCGTACTCATCTATAAACCCGATTTCTCTATTCTCAAATTCTTTTTCCAGATTTTCCACAGATATCTGTGCAAATACCTTTCCATCAAAGCCAACGGTATCTCCGTCTCTTAAATTATCTTTTAACCACTGCGTATAAGTAGGATATCCGGGAATGCCCATTTTATATAATTCGTATTCACTTCCTTTAAGCTCTTTTTCAGCTTGGATAAAGTATCTCCCATCTGTCCACAAAATCGCCCTGTCCTCGGTGATGATTACAGTACCAGCAGAGCCTGTAAATCCCGTTATCCATACCCTTCCCTTATAGTAGTCTGCAACATACTCCGATTGATGAGGATCTGCTGTATTTACTATATATGCTGTAATTCCCTTTTCCTTCATTAGTTCTCTTAGCTTCTTTACCCGTTCATCAATGCTCATATTACCTCACTACCCTTCATAATATTTTCATCAATTGCACATAGATTATTATACTATATTTTAATTAGAGTGTAAAAATAAAAAAGGCATTATCTGCCTTTTTTATTTAAATATTTCTTAACTTCCTAAGCATAATTTTTTGTTCTACTGATGCTACAAGTCTTCTTGTATAAGCTACAGTATCTGGATTGACACTCATGCTGTCAATGCCTTCTTCTACAAGAAACTCTGCAAATTCTGGATATTGAGATGGTCCTTGGCCGCAAATAGATATGGTCTTGCCGTATTTGTGAGCCGCTTTAATCAATATGGCTATGGCCCTTTTTACTGCTTCATTTCTTTCATCAAAATAACCCATGTTATTTAGTATACCTGAGTCCCTATCGGCTCCCATGACTAGCTGTGTAAGGTCATTGCTGCCAATACTAAATCCATCTACCATTTGGGCAAACTCCTCAGCCTCAAATACTATGGATGGCACTTCAGCCATTATCCAAATTTTCATATTTTTACCTTGTTCTAAGCCTTCTTCTGCCATTATTTCCTTAACTCTCTTTAATTCCCAGGTAGTCCTTACAAAAGGTAACATGGCATACACATTGTCTAATCCAAATTCATCTCTTACCTTTTTAAGTGCCCTGCACTCTAGCCTAAAGCCTTCTTCATACTCTGGAGATATATACCTTGAAACCCCTCTCCAGCCTATCATCGGATTAGCTTCCACGGGCTCCACTTCGTCTCCGCCCTTGAGACCCCTAAATTCATTGGTCCTAAAATCTGACAATCTAACTACAACTGGCCTTGGATGTATTTCACCTGCTACCATTTGAATTCCCTCTGCCATTTTATCTATCAGAAGCTGCCCTTGGCCTGTTTTCACTAGATACATTGGATGTGCACCAATCATATTTGTAAATATAAATTCAGTCCTCATAAGGCCTATGCCATCTAATGGGAGGTGTTTGTATTTTTTCATTAAAGATGGTTCCCCTAAATTCATATAAATTTTAGTACCCGTAATAGGAGCCAATTGGTGAATCATATTTTCATTAAATCCTGTATTTAACCCGCTAGTTATGTCTTCTTTTTCATCCTTTTCTTCCTCTAGCACAAGCCCTTCGTATACGACTCCTCTACTGGCATCTACTGTGACTTCAAAGCCTTCAACCAGTATTTCGCTAGCATTTTTGGCACCTACAATACATGGTATACCTAACTCCCTGGAGACTATGGCTGCGTGGCAAGTTCTTCCCCCGTCATCTGTAACTACAGCTGCTGCTTTTCTCATAGCTGGCACCATATCTGGATTTGTCATTATAGTTACTAAAATATCTCCTTCTTCTACTCTTCCTATTTCAGATATATCTTTTATATTTCTAACCTTTCCTCTTCCTATACCCGGGGAGGCTGGCAGCCCCTTAACTAACATTATTAATTCCTTGTTTTCCTTCACTTCTCCCATTTTCAAATCTCCTTTTAAAGTAGTAATTGGCCTTGACTGCAATATATATAACTTCTCTGTATCCTTATCAAATCCCCACTCTATATCCTGATATGATCCGTACATCTCCTCAATTTTTAATCCATAGTCAACTAGGGTCGTTATCTGGTCTTCTGTTAGACATTGCTTCGTCACATTTTCTGCTCCAAGAAAATCTTCTACTTTAACCTCCACAGTCCCTACTCCGTCGTCTTTTTTTACTATCATAATATTTTTTTCTGCTATATGTTTTTCAATCGTATCTTTTGTGTTTTTATTTATTAGATACTCATCTGGAGTCACCACTCCCGATACTACCGCTTCTCCCAATCCCCAGCTAGCATTTATCATAATCTCATCTGTGTTATTGTTAATGGGATTTGCCGTAAACATAACGCCTGACTTTCCGCTGTTCACCATTTTTTGAATAACCACAGATAAAGAGACGTCAAAATGATTAAAATCTTGCTTTACTCTGTAATATATGGCTCTAGCTGTCCATAAGGATGCCCAACATTTTCTAACATATGTTATTAACTCTTCTTCACCACTTATATGCAAATAAGTATCCTGTTGCCCTGCGAAAGACGCTTCTGGTAAATCTTCAGCAGTGGCAGAGGACCTGACTGCTACTTCAGGATTTCTTAAGTTTATAGATTGACTAAACTCACCATAAGCCTTTATAATTTCATCTCTCAAATCCGTAGGAATATCTCCTTTATTTATCCTATTTTGGATAGCTTTACTGACATCTTGTAGCATTTGAGAGTCTTCTTCATCAAGTTCCTTCATTAATTCCTTAATTACCTCATCTAATTCCGCATAGTTTATAAAATGGTTATATGCCCCAGCAGTAATACAAAATCCTGGCGGTACATCTAATCCCTTTTGGGTCAATTCACCTAGATTTGCACCCTTTCCCCCAACTATGGGAATATCGTCTTTGTCAATTTCACTAAACCACTTAATATGTTTGTATTCACCCATTAGTATAACCTCCAATTCGTATTATATTATATATTATAGCATATAAGATTAAATGTGCCATACTTATTTCTTTGAAGTTTAGGTAAACCTATTAATTATTTGTAATATCTTTATCTTTTTAAATAAAAAAATCCCCACGTGTGAGATTTTTTAGGTATATCTTATTATATTAGATTTGCTTCCCTGCGAAGTTCTACTATAGATTTGGTTGAGACCTTTTCCATGGAAATATTCAGCTTTTCCATTATCTCCTTTAAATCCTCCTCTTTTTCTACTTCTATTTCCATATATGGATATGGGTATGTCCCACTATCCCATGAATCTAAATCAAACCTTATGTTTCCCAATTTATAGGAAGTTCTTTCCTTAGTTCCCTCTTCTTTAACGCAGTATCCTAAAGATTTTAAGATTTCCAACATGGCATTTTTATCTGATATATCTGTATTGATTTCTATGTTTTCCCGAATACCTTCCCTGTTAATATTTTTCTTCATAGTCAAAGTAATAGAGGTTTCCCCGCTTGACAAAAATTTTGTCTCTCTAATACGCATATAGGCATCTAATTCATTTTCGATGAAATTTTCCTCTGTGTCGATTAAAGTGTTTGTCTGAAATTCTTTTCCTAAGTACACTGCACCTAATTCCCTTATTTTACTTTCTAATTCTGCTAAATCTATATTTAAGACCTTTACTTCTAGTTCCCTCACCAAAATTACCTCATCTCCTTATAAGCAGCTTCGTCAACTATTACTGTAACATTTGGGTGTAGTAGCAAAAATGAAGCTGGAATCATGGTTGATATACCCTTTGTTCTTAGCAGTTTGCCTATTATAGGAGCTTTTGTTTCTCCACTGGCCAATAGAATAATCTTCCTTGCCTTTAATATGCCCCCAATACCCATGGAGATTGCAGACTTTGGCACTTCTCCCTCGGAGCCAAAAAATCTTGAATTCGCCTTGATTGTATTATCTGTAAGTTCAACGATACTCGTTCCAATTGACAGATATTCACTCGGTTCATTAAATGCTATATGTCCATTTTCGCCAATTCCTAGTACTTGGATGTCAATTCCCCCATGACTTTGGATTAAATCGTCGTAGTATTTACAATATTCTTCCAAATCCTCCGCTTCACCATGGGGAATATGTGTATTATTCATAGGTATATTTATATGCTTAAACAGCTCCTCATACATAAAATATCCGTAGCTGTTTGGATGATCCTTGGAAATTCCAATGTATTCATCTAAATTAAATGTCGTTACATTGGAAAAATCCAAATCATCTTCCCTGTGACTCCTGATTAATTCTTTATATAGACCTATGGGAGTACTGCCAGTGGCTAGGCCCAATACAATTTTAGGATTTGCCTTTATGGTATCAATTAGTATTTTACCTGCCTTTTTGCTCATGGATTCGTAGTCCTTTTCTACTATAATTTTCATACACATCACCCTTATCTTATTTTTTTTGGTATAAAATCTATGTAATCACTGGATGCACAATGAAACTCTATTCCCTCAATTAATCCCTCATGGATGTGTTTATGCCCTTCCCCGTGGAGGTGGCCGTATATGCATATGTCCACTTTATAATCTTTCATTAGCCATACGAACTCATTTGGGCTAAAATCCGCATTAAATGGGGGGTAGTGAAGCATCACTATTTTGGTCGTTACGTTTTTCCTTAGTGAATCCAAGGAGAGCCTTAATCTATTTAACTCCCTATTAAATATCTTAGTATTATGTTCATCTAAGTTGTCAAATTCTATGGAGGACCATCCCCTTGTTCCCATTACTCCTATATTATTAAATATAAAGCTGTTATTTTGGATAAAAAATATGGTCTTCAATCCCAGGTTATTTAGTTTATTTAGACTATTCCACCAGTAATCGTGGTTTCCCTTGGAAATAACTTTCATTCCTGGAAGTTTTTCTATTTCTAATAAATCTTTATGTGCATCTTCTAGTTTTAATGCCCAGGAAATGTCCCCCGGCAACAATACCATATCTTCATCCTTTACTAAATCCAGCCAATTCTCAATTATAATTTCCTGATGTCTGTGCCAGTTACTGCCAAATATGTCCATTGGCTTATCTCCAGTAGCATCAAAGTGCAAATCTCCTATGGCATATATCAATTTACCACCCCATTGCCTATTCCATACTAGGCTTCATTTTATACTAAATTAATAAAATTATACTGTGCCTTTAATTCATTCATTATATTTTCTTCCCTATTGTGGCATGTAAATAGAATTATTTGCCTTTCTTTGCTTATATCTACTAGAAATTCCATTATACTTCTTAGCCTATTGTTATCGTATTGCAAAAAGGAGTCATCTAAAATTAAAGGTAAGCTATGATCGGTCATGGAACTAGTTATGGTGTATCTTAGAGAAAAGTACAGCTGGTCAATGGTGCCGCCGCTTAAGTTATTTAACTTAACGATTTCCCCAGTCTGAGGATTTTCCACCGTAATATTGAGAGATTCGTCCACCCTTATGCTGCGGTATTTATCTTTTGTAACCCTTTGAATTAATTTTCCAACCTTTTCATTGATATTTGGTGCAAATTCATGGTGAATTTCTTTTGATAGATTTTCTATGGTATTTATGGCTAATTCTAAGGCTTCTAATTCCATATCCATTTCCAATTTAACCTTTTCTCTTTTATCCAGTTCCTCTTCAATGTCTACAAGCTTCGATACGTCCCTTCCTAAAATATTCAAATTTTCTTCTACCTTAGTCAAGGAAATATTTAAACTGGAAATCGTATTTCTGAATTTGTCAATTTCCTTCAACAGTATATCCTCGTCTAAAATTTCTACTTTTTCATCTACTATTTCGCCTTTTAATTCTTCCTCCAGTTCATCCACAGTCTTATTTCCCAGTATTCTGACTATGGTTTTATTGTGATTTTCCAGTTCAGATGTATATTTTTCGTACAGAGATCTTTTATCCAATGCTAAACTGAACTCCTGTAAGTTTTCCACTCCATTGGATTTTAACAGTTCCTTCAATTCTTTTTGCTTTTCTTCTTTGTCAATATTGTTTTGGGATATTTTAGTTTCTAAAATAGTTTTTCTCGAAGATAAGTCTTTGAGTCTTTCCATCTCTAGTTCCTTAAGGTCGTGTTTCCTTTGAAGTTTGTCAATCAGCATTTTTAAATCAAATTTTGTTGCCACATCGTATTTACTTAGTAATCCTTTTTGCCTTTCTTCTATATCACTTATTTTTGAATTCCTTTCTATCTCTTGGTTCTGTATATTAGAAATTTGTCCTTCGATTTCCTCTTCAGCTTTTTTTCCTTTTTTAAATTCCATAAAAAAGTAATTGGATATGGCTGCAAATCCCAAGGTCAGTGGACCAAATAACAGATACTTTTCCACTGTTAAAAAAGCATTTATCGTCAATACCATGGCTATTGCAGAAGCAATGGCGAAAACAAGTCGCAGCTTTTTTGATTTGGATACCTTTTCGCTGATAACCAACTTGTCCCTTCTTAGAAATTCCATTGTGCTGTCTTCCCTACTTTGGGTAATTGAGTTTTTTTCCTCATCTAATTCTTCAAAACAGTTGTAATCCCCATGGGCAGTTTCTAAATTAATATTTTCATAATTTCCTTTATCCCCTTGAAACTTTTCCAAACTAGCAATTTCACTTAACAACATGTTTAATTCATCTTTGCTCTCAGCAGCATTTTTTTCAATATACTCTATTCTATTATGGAGGTCTATGGCCTTTCTGTACATTTCTACAGACGAATCCTTATAAACAGCCAGTTCTTTTATCTGTTTTTCTAATTCATCTGTTTTAGCAAGTAATTCATTGGCTTCATTTAACTTTTTCGCCTTATCTAGGATTTCAACCTTATGTAGGTTTTCCTTTAAATCCTCAAGGCTTTTTTCTCCATTGAAAACCTCAACTTCAAGCCTTTCTTTTTCCTCTAAGTACCATAAGTATTTATCTCTTTCAGATAAAATTCTAGTCTTCTCTACACCAAGGATGCTCAATTCATTTAAATTTCTTGCATAGGGCCTAGTACGAGCCCTTTCTGTACCTATTTCTGCTATCTTATTCTTTAGCCCCTCAATTGCCTTGTCAATGGAAATGTTTTCATCTAGGGATTTAGATACATTGACTAGTCTTTCTCTTACTTCAGCAGCAAGCTTATCCTCTGTTTTTGTTTCCAGCTGTTTTATAAATACTGTATTGGAAAATACCCTAGTATTAAATCCAAAGAAATGAATTCCAGGTTGTAATACCCTGCCTCTGCCGACTTCCATATTCTTAGTGATTTCTAATCCCGTTTTTTCATCTATTACTTTAGTATTTTCCTCTCCTTTAGTAAAATCCCTTTCTATTCTATATGTTTTATCCTCATATTTAAAACTCAATATACCTGCATATCTGCTTTTATCCCAGGGGTTATACTTTTGGTGTTCATCTGTATATGTAGTAGATTTTGCATCTGGTTTTAAAAACCCGTAAAACATTCCATGGATAAAGCTATGTAATGTGGATTTCCCCGCCTCATTTTCTCCATAGATAAGATTTATTCCCTCTTTTAATTGAAGGCTTCTATTCTTAAATTTACCAAACCCTATTAAATTTAACTCTTTTATAATCATCTGTTATCACCCTTTAATAGCTCTTCTAAACCAAGATATAAAGCCCTTTTTACCACTGGATCCTCAACGCCTTTTTCTTTCATTTTGTGGATAAAATGGTATATGATATTGTCCCTGTGCTCTGCCTCCAATTGGTCCAGGTTGTAGTCCCATATTGTATTGTCTACGATTTCTAAATGATAAAAACTATCCTCCAGATTTCTTTCTACGTCTTTTATATTTATCTCCCTTTGAATATATCCCCTTAAGTTTACCCTTACAAAGTCCATATCTTTATTTAAATCTAATTCTGCAATCTTCTCGACAATTTGTGGATAGCCCATATCCTCACTCAATTCAACTTCCACCTCTATAAACCTTCTTTTACTAATGGGAATTAATTCAATTTTAGTCTTCCCTTCCTCTATGGTTCCTTGGATTATTCCCCTTTGTCCAATTTCCCCAAAATTCAAAGGTTCTGGGCATCCGCAATAAGCCAAATTCTGTGAAAATAGTTGGGGCTTGTGTATATGTCCTAAAGCTATGTAGTCAATATTTAGATTGATTAGCGCCTTATTATCTAGAGGAAGATAGTCAGAACTAGCTGCCAAATCCCCATGAATCATCAATATACTGTTTTTCGTCTCGTCTACTTGCTCTTTTATATTCTCAAATAAAACATTCTCCCTAATTACAGGTCTATCCCAGCTATATCCATAAACAATTGTATTTAAATGGGGAAACTCCTTTTTTTCTATTCCTTCCGTTCCAAATATATGGACATTTTTAGGCCAATGGATTTTATTATACAAAGAGTTTTTTTCTATGTAATCGTGATTCCCTGCCGAAATTAATATGTTTACATTTTCAGCTTCTTTGAACGTATCCTTTACCCTATTTATATCCCCCAAAGTAAAGTATTTTCCCTCAAACAAGTCTCCGGCCATAAGCAGAAAATCTACATTTTCTTCCCTTGCTCTGTTCACGATGTTTTCAAAGGTTGTCCAAAGTTCTCGCCTTCTTTCCTTTGCCTTTTCTTTGCTGAAGGACACGTTGTGAAACTTTAGCCCTAAATGCAAATCACCAGTATGAATAAACTTCACCATTTCTTTCACCCCACTTTATAATAAAATTATACCAGAAAAATTCATAAGAGAAAACCAGTCATATTTTAGACTGGTCAATAATAGTTAATTGGAAAAATCTCCACCTCTCCCATTGCCTTTTTAATATCGCTCATTTGAATTTCATTTATGTTGTGCTCCAATGCCGTTACCATGTTAAATGCTTGGCCTAGTTTAATGTTCATCTCTACGTCGTATTTTCTATTGATACCCAATGCAAATCCAGCAACCATGCTGCTATGCTCGTCATATTGAACCTTTTCGTGGAAATACGGTATCTCAACACGATACCCTCTGTCACGTCCTAGGACGATGCTCCCTCGCTCTTTCAGGTCAATGACGATGTAATTTATACCCTTGTCCAGCAAAAACCTACCTACTTTTATCATTTCATTTTCAAAGTGAAGCTCTAAATTCAAATACTCCTCCAAAGAACTTAAACTAAATACAGCCATATAAGGTGAAGCATCCAACCCTCGAAAAGAAATATGGTTTTTCACATCTAATATAAGTTTTTTGTCTTGTCTATTGGCCAAAGAAATAAAATCGTATAATATGGTTTCTGGCATTCCAACCATTTCAATAAATTCAAGTCCACATATTGTCGTAGATTTGACTATTAATTTTTCGTATAGCTCATACATATGCACTAGTTCATCTCTTGTAATTCTAGGACCCTTTTCCGATATAATAGTATGCCCGCCATTCTCGTCAATTAACTGTAAAATAGCCCTTGTACTTTCCTTTATGAAGACGAATTCGTGGGCAATTCTCGACTCAGACAATTTACTGTGAAAAAATTCCCCATTTAATCCACCTAAAAATCCGGTTAAAAAAGAATTTTCACCGAAAATATTTAGCAATCTAGAAACTAAAATGCCATTTCCTCCGGGAATATAAACTGAGTTTTGAGCCTCTATATTTTCCCCCAGGTCCATATGAGTAATAAAGTATTTCATTTCGACAGCAGGATTGAAATCAATGGATAAAATCACAAAATCACCACCAATAGTTTTTGAAGACATCTATTGACTATGTTTATACATGGTATACATATCTTTCCTTAATTAATATAATACCCAAACTAATTTACTTTAACTTAAAATAAAGCTTTCCATGGACCAAATTCTTTTGAATTAACCCACTGTGATATAAATGTTCTAAGTGGGACATGGCCTCGCTGGAAGCAAACCATTTCTGAGCCAAGGGAAAATCATCCCAGTCTTTAGCCCTTATCCTCCATTCCATTTTACTCGCCACATCCCTTACAGTTGACTCTCCATCCTTTAATATCTTCAGTATTTCACCTAATCTCTCTCTATGGTGAAGAATTAGTTCATTAATTCTTCTAGTGTGATCCCTTATTATATTTCTATGGGCGGGAAACAGGTAGTCTATATCGAGGGAATACACCTTTCCTAGACTGTTTAGGTAGGTAGCCAGAATATTTTCATCCCCTCCCCAATATGCAATATTGGGGGTTATTCTATCTAAGACATGATCACCGCCGAAAAACAACTTATGGTTTCTTTCGTATAAACCTACTTGTCCAGGTGTATGACCTGGCAAATCTATAACTTCAAAAAAATATTTTCCTATTTGTATTGCCTTGCCTTCATTGATAAACGTAAAGTCAACTGGTTTCGTCAATCGATATTTAAATCCAGGGTGTTCTGATATGGTCACTTTGTCTTTCTCCAAATCAAACATTTTAATTTCTCCCTCAAATCTATCCCAGTGTTCCTCTGACGCCATATGATTTATTAATTTACCATCTACTTCCCCAGAATATATCTTCGCACCTAATTCTTGAAATAAATGGGCCATACCAGAATGGTCTGAATGCAAATGGGTAATAAACAATTCTACATTGGACATGTCAATATTTAAATCCCCTAACCCGTCAAATAATGCAGTTTCACATTCTTTTTGGTTAAATCCTGTATCTAAAACTAATGATTTTTTATCTCCTTTGATAACATATACATTTAACGATTTTAATGGGTTATCAGGTAAGGACACATCAATTTTATATATGTCGTCGTATACTTTTGTTATCATATTTTCACCCCTTATTATGTATGCTAATTATATGATATTTATTTATCCATCCATTGTCAAATCTTATCTAAATTGCCAGATGTTTAGATTATTAATGTTTTCATTGATAATTTGGGTATATAGATGATATAATTAACAAAATAACAAAGCGAGGGGTTTAGTAATGAAAGATATGGATACACTTGAATTTAAAGAACATCTATTGGTAAGTCCTTTAAACACTCATACTACAGGGGCAGTGAGGCTGGGCAATATTGCCAGAGAGATACTAGATAGAGATTTCAATAAGGTAGTGTTTTATTTACAAAACTTATTTAAAGAAACAATTGATGACTATTTTACTGATAAAGCCTTAGTTGCAGGAACATTGGGCATAACTCCATCCGATGACATGATTTTAGATTCCTTTGAAATAGCAAAAAGTCAGGGCATCGAATACGTCTTTAAAGATGGAAACTTGGAGCTCCAGCAACCTTATTCTGTCAAAATAGTCTTCGAATTCGAGGACACGGAGGATATTTACATAATTGGATCTTCTATTGGAGACGGAAATATTTTAATTACCGATTTAAATGGCAACAAGGTGGAATTTAGCGGCAATTACCCCACAATACTCATAAAATATGCCGATAAAAAAGGGGTGATTTCTGAAATCAGCACCATACTCGCCAAAAACGAAATTAATATTGCTACCATGAAAGTGACCCGCGATAGAGATATTGCCACCATGGTCATAGAGACGGATTCTGATATGGATGACAATGTAATAAAGTCCATAGAAAATTTAGAAAATATTATTTACATTAAGGGAATAACACCTCTTGAAATATAATTAAAGGAGGCAGGCACAAATGACAAACTCTATTTACGATTTTTTAATGTTGGAAGCTAAAAAAGAATATATACTGGATTATAAAAGTGACCTACTGGATTACATGAAAAGTGAAAAGTTTCTCAAACAACTACGCTACTATTTAAAAGGCAGAAGCTTTTCTGTCTTTTCTTTATTGGAATTATTTTATGATTTATTCGTTATATACCTTGATATACCCCCAATGGAATGGATTGTTCATATCTTTAATTGGGCAAATAACAAGTCCTTTCCCCACAAGGGAAAAGATAAATATAATAAAGATTTAATTCCCCTATACACGTTTTTCCTAGAAAGTTTACAGTATATTTTATCCCATGAGGAACTGGTTTCAAATGAGTTTATTAAAAAATACCCCTTAAGTTTTTTGACATCAGTTGAGGAACTGGACAAGGACATGGACAAAGAATACTTTGTGTTTAAAGATGTTTTTAACGATGTCTACATAAAGGAATTAATGCATCTGGATATGGCCATTACCGGTCATAACACCTTAGACCACGTAATAGGCGTTAATCATCTGTCTATGTATATAGCAAGGCAGCTTCACGAATTAAAATTACCTGTTGATTTAGGTCTAGTTGCAGGGGCTAGCTTGGGACACGACATTGGGAAATATGGTGTAGTAGATAAAGAAATACACAGAGTACCTTACCTTCACTATTATTACACCGAAGAATGGTTCAATAGATTTGGCATGAATAGAATAGGCCATATAGCCACAAACCATTCTACATGGGATCTTGAGTTGGAGACTCTTCCCATAGAGTCTCTAATACTTATCTATGCAGACTTTAGAGTCAAAAATAAAGTAACTAACGGAAATTATAATATGCATATATATTCCTTAGAGGAATCTTTCAATGTAATACTAGAAAAGCTAGACGATGTAGACATAGTAAAAGAAAATAGGTACAAAAAAGTATATAAAAGGCTAAAAGATTTTGAGGATTATATGGTTTCCATGGGAGTTGACACTACATTAAAAGGCACATTGCAGAAAACACACAAAAAACCCTATGAATTAATGGATAAAAGCCAGGTTGTCAACAGCCTAAAACATATATCCATCGAACATAACATCAACTTAATGTCAAAGTTGACTGATAATGTTTCTTTTAATTCAATACTCGAAACTACTAGAGGGGAAACAAATTGGCGCAGGCTTAGATTTTCACTACAAATCTTTGACGAATATTCCACCTATTTAACTCAGAGCCAAAAAATCAAAACCCTCTATTTGCTATACGATTTATTACATCATACTGGAGAAGACATTCGTAAGGAAGCAGCAGAGTTAATTGGAAAATTAATAGCATTATTTGATGAGGAGTATAGAAAAGAACTCCCAAAGTTTGTAAAGGAAAATATTCAAGAAATTTCTTCATGTGATCTACTAGATGAATTTTTAAATCTTTTGCTATTTCCAGACCACAAAATTGCTGACTCGCAAAAAGAGTGGCTGTATAATCTTAAGAATACCATAAGGTCCCTCTTTATAAATTCATCTAAAGATTATTTTCATAGGTACTTCGATGTCATTGCAAAATACTATGATTTTTACGAAGAATTGCCTACCATAGCACAATTTTACTTGTCCCAGACCATTGACTATCTACCCATTGAAAAACTAAATCAAGAAAGGCTGTTAAGGCTTTTTACCTACACTTTAAATCAATTGGAATCTTCAAATGTTGAGATTAGACTGACTACTTTAGACAGCATATCTCATATGCTAGACAAAACAAAAGATGTGATTTTTATAGCATCCATTAGAAATTGGCTCATTACCCATTTAGATAATTCTACTGAACCCTCTGAAAATTATATAAAATACATAATCGGACGGAAAATCAATATATCAGCGGATTATTTTAATATACTCGTGAAAAACTATATAGAAGGAGATAGTTCTGAAATTTTTCTGCAAAATTTAAAAACTGCTACGCCTTGGGTCAATAAAAAAATTAATATTGATATACTTTACGATCAAGTAATAGAAAGTCCCAAAGTAAAGGGACTACATACCTCGATGCATTTATGTAATCTCCTAAAGGTCAGTGCTGTAGAAAGAGTGAGGAATTATGGAGGGACCACATTACTAAATATATTTCACCTTCTATCGTTGGAAGAGAGAAATGACGTGGCCATCGAACTCCTTAGGGCCTTAGAAATGGAAAGCTACCAATTTACGAAATTCATTCCAGATTATCTAGGCCAGCTCCTTCTATTCCTCCCGCCTAAGGAATTAGACGAGATAATCGATGACTTTGAGGATAAGATAAAAGTATCAAGTACTAGGGTTACATTTCTGTTATTGAATACCATTGCAGTATCTGTGGAAAAATACATGTCCTACAGAAAGAGATTTTCTGAGACTCCCAAGGTAAGCGATGAAAGAATAAATAGACTTTTGGGACTTTTAGCCATTGGCATGGCCTCATACAATCACGATATTAAAAGCGAGTCACTGAGGCTAATATCCCTTATTCTCTTTAAATCCAATAGCTTAAGCCTAAAGGAAAAATACTATATATTTAGTAAAATAGAAAAGAAAATCTTAACACTTCTGGACCTAGAAAACCAAGATGAGTTTTTATTTTACAATAACGTATCTTCCTTGAATAACATCTACAAATTCATATCGGACTACGAGTTTTATTACGACGATTTTAAAACCCATAGGGAAACGAAGATTGCATTTTTCCCAGGTACTTTTGACCCCTTCTCCCTCAGTCACAAAGAAATTGCCGTGGAAATAAGAGATATGGGGTTTGAAGTGTATTTAGCTGTAGACGAATTTTCATGGTCAAAGAGGACGGAACCTCACAACTTTAGAAGAAACATAATCAATATGAGTATAGCCAATGAAAAAGATATAAATCTTTTTCCCAAGAATATACCCATAAATATTGGCAATGCAAAAGATTTAAATTATTTAAATACTTTATTCCCAGGGGGAAAAGTATATATGGTAGTCGGTTCCGATGTTATTATCAATGCTTCCGCATATAAGGGAAATGGTGCAATACTGGATTATCCCCATATAATATTCGATAGAAAATCCAGTATTACAGAGGAATGCGATGAAACAATGCTGGAAACCAATATTAAAAATATTAAATCCCATATTATACGGTTGACATTACCTCCAAGGTATGAAGACATCAGTTCCAGTCAAATAAGGGAAAACATAGACCTAAATAGGGATATTTCCAAATATATAGACCCTTTGGCAGAGTCTTATATATACAACTATGACTTGTATCTTAGAGCACCTCAGTATAAAACATTGCTTCAATCTAAGACATTGGAGACCGATATAATTAGAAGTCTGGACACCAATGCTTCAGATGAGATATACAAAACTTTTGGTTCTAGGATTGATTACGACCATATGCAATCTATAAAAGAGAAACTCAACTATAGAATTTTATTGCTTCGCGACTCTGAGACAAATATACTTTTAGGTTTCTCTACTTTTTATTGGATAAGGCAAAATATGCTATTTGAGGAATTTAGGGATACTGATATTACTGATTTTATTAGAAAAAATGCAAAAGGAAGGACAGTTCTTATCTCAGGTCTATGTGCCTTAAACGACGACCCGCGATTAATAGAAATCATTCTAAATGAGACTCTGTCCCTTTCCATAAATAGGGACTATAACTTCTCCCTATATAATAATATGCTGACAAATGACGAAAACACAGCAGTAGAGGAACAGCTATCGCTTCAAGGTTTTGTCAAGACCACGTATGTCCATGACGAAAATCCCCTTTTTATAGTTGACATGAACAGCCCTATGACTTTGAATTTGGACATAGAAAACTTGCTGAAACCCCCCTTTGATACGGATAAGGTCATAGTAAGCTCCATAAGAAATACTAGGAAAAAGCTTAAATCAGCCTTAGTCAATCTCTACCCAGGGCAGCTGCTGCTCACTTTCAATAGGGATATGATATACAGCAAATTAATCCAAAAAATATGCGATGCCAATGAAGTAGATATCGTGCAGGGGGAAAATAGAAAACTCGGTCCTAGTATGTGCGTACCCTTTGGTTCTATTTTAAACGGGTCCATATTGCCTAATACAGTGACAAAGGCCATGCATACTGAAAAGACCTTTGAAGCAAATATCGTAGACTTTACTATCGAATCCTCTCCCTACTATTTATCGTTAATGGAACAGGCAAATATACTAAAATCTTTCAATAGATCCCTTATTTTAGTAGATGATCTTCTCCATAAGGGATACAGAATTAATGTAATAGAACCGATATTAAGAATGTTTGATATAAAAATCAAAAAAGTAATAGTTGGTATACTTTCCGGCAGAGGTAAGGAAATTGGATCCATAAAAAATTTAGATCTGGACTATGCCTACTTTGTACCAAATTTAAAATTGTGGTTTAACGAGAGTAGTCAATACCCCTTTATTGGCGGAGATATGGTGGGTAAATCATTGGTCGGGTCAAATTTGATACCCAGTATCAATATGATACTGCCCTATGTATCCCCAAGGTTTATAAAGGACACTGAAAATCAGGCAATATACAATTTATCAGAGGTATGTCTGCAAAATACCTATGAGATTTTTAAATCACTTGAGGAAGTTTACCAATCAATCAATGAGAAAAATTTAAACATTAAGAACTTAAGGGAAGTAATCACACTCCCTAGATATCCAGATATACACAAAAACATTTATTCAAATAGAAATACTAAACCTTCCTCATATATAGAAATGGATATAGAACTCTTAAAAAGGATGGAAAATATAATCAATAGATAGGCGGGATACTGTGAAGAATAAATTTAAATATTACAAACTAAAAGATAGACTCCTGTTTTCATTTCATCAATACAGCGAATTAGAGACCATAGGCGAAGAAGAGGTGAAAAATCATAATGGGTTTATCTACTATTTAAATAAGATGCCTAACCTAAAATCTAGGGGAAGTTTTGCCTTATCCCATGATTCTATGCTCCATATGGAAGAAGAAGGATTAAACCTACTTATGCTGAAAAAGGATGATACTGATTGCAACACGCCAAATTGGATATTGGAAAAGATTAGAGGTAGAAAAATAAAATCTGTCAACACTAATTATCCAAAATGGAAAGAACTAATTGAAATAAAGAAAAAAGACAAATGGAAAGTAAATATCCTTGCCTTGGGAGATGTAGGCAGCACATTGGCCATAGGCCTTAGGCTTATGGGAGGGGAAAATGTTGACGAAATAGGAATTTACGATAGAAATATAAACAGGCTGAAAAGATGGGAATATGAACTTAATCAAATTAGAGAGCCTTTTGGAGAGATTTTACCCCCACCAGTTAAAGCTCTTAAAGGAGATGAAATATTTAGCTGTGATATGTTTGTATTTTGTGCATCAAAGGGCATTCCCCCCATTGACAGTAAAACACAAGACGTGCGAATGGCACAATACGAAGCAAATTCTTCTATAATAAGCCAATACGCCAAGATGGCCAGAAAATCAAATTTTAAGGGAATTTTTGCAGTGGTGTCGGATCCAGTGGATTTACTTTCTAAAGTAGTATTTTTGGAAAGTAATAAAAATGAGACTGGCAGCTACGACTCTATGGGACTATTCCCAGAACAGGTAATAGGATATGGCCTCGGAGTTATGAATAGTAGAACCCATTTCTATGCGGAAAAATCAAAAGATTCAATGAGTTATTTAAGAGAAGGCAGAGTATTTGGACCCCATGGTCAAGGTCTTATTGTTGCCAACAGCATAGAAAATTACGATGAGAGAATATCCAATTATTTAACAGAAAAAACTATCAATGCCAACAAGGAGATAAGGGCTTTTGGATATAAGCCCTTCATAGCACCTGCTCTGTCTTCTGGGGCATTGTCTATAATTGCTACTATTAAAGGAGATTGGTTTTATGGTTCCACTTATATGGGTGGAGTATATATGGGCTCAAAATCCAGACTTTTGCCCTCGGGAACAGAGGTCGAACAATTAGATTTGCCTGAATTGCTATTTGAAAAGATACAGAAAACATATCAGAGATTGGCGATGATAATATGAAAGAAATCGTCTTAGTCTTGCCGGAGATACCCAGCGATTTGTTGAAAGAAATGATAAACAAAGTCTTAAATGGCAATGTTACAACAGTAAAATCTGCTAAAGATTTACCAAGCTTGCAAAATAAAAAAATATTATTTGCAGTGGAATTAAATGAGATTGGCTCCTCCAATGTTTTAAATGATATTTTTATAGAATTATATAAAAGGGGACATGATTCCCTTAAAAATTCTGAAGGCTCCCTATTAATCCATAGCAACTATGCTTTATTTACTAAAACCTATGCACAGCATATAGTTTTTCTTGCAAATAATCTGGGATGTAGCTTTGTAGGAAGGCCTTTGGTAGAGGCGACCAAAAATCTCGGAAACTTTGTAGCCATGGAAAAAGTATATAATATGGAGTCAAAAGATATATGCCTATTTCAATGCGGAGAACTAGGTAAAAGATTTTTAGATGTAGATAAAAATTCATTAAACATAAAAAAACTATTAGTTCTCCATTCAAGCAATAGGGATACTTCCAATACTTTAATGCTTTGGGATATGGTGAGAAAACACTTAAAAGATGTACAAATAAATGAAATAAACTTGGGAAATGGAAATATAATGGATTGTAAAGGCTGTAATTATAAAACATGTAAACACTTTGGAAAACAGAGCAAATGTTTCTATGGTGGTATTGTAGTGGAAGAAGTCTATCCAGCAATTCTAGAGTCCGATTCCCTTTTGTTTGTATGCCCCAATTACAACGATATGATAACTGCCAATATTGTGGCAACCATAAATAGACTTACGGCTCTTTACAGAAAGACTAAGTTTTACGATAAAAGAATTTATACAATTATAGTTTCCGGATATTCAGGTGGCGACGCATTGGCAAAACAGTTGATTTCTAGCCTTAATATGAACAAAACCTTTTACTTGCCTCCATACTTTTCCTTAATGGCTGTGGCAAACCACAGAGGCGACATAAAAAACGTACCACATATCGAACATTTGGCAGGAGAATTTGCTGGTAGAATGATAAATAATTAAGGAGCTAGTATATTATTTACTTAGCTCCCACAAATATATGGATGCCACTGTATTATGTGGATGGTATCTTTTTCTATATATTTCAAAATCAGCTTTTGATATTTCTTCTAATCCATAAAGCCTCATCATACCCCTCCTGATACCCAAATCCTTATAGCTTAGGACATTGGGCCTTTGTAGAGAATGAATAAGAAGCATCTCTGCAGTCCATTCCCCTACTCCTTTTAATTTAGTTAGCTCCTTAATCACCCATTCATCAGGTAGTCTGTGCAATCCATCTAAATCTATGGTACCGTCTAGAGAAGCAGCAGCTATTCCCTTTATATATTCTGCCTTCCTCAAGGTCATACCGCATTTTTGTATATCTTCCGATTTAAGTTTGCTTATTTTTTCACCAGTTATGCCGCCAGCCAAATCTAGAAGCCTATTATAGACAGTAGCAGCTGCTTTAATTGATATTTGTTGGCTAACAATACTCGATATAAGGGCCACAAAAATATCGGTCTCAATTTC